>Ga0351886_10002_pt1 | contig 136756 bp, 110 predicted proteins | sample TotcelFGM3001L14_FD_206761 | JGI IMG/M metagenome (GOLD analysis project Ga0351886, IMG submission 206761) | Enriched cells from coal bed in the Powder River Basin, Montana, United States - Total cells FGM rep3 HSBNCT.FGM.300.1.L14 ... | reverse complement strand
AATTTATTTTCACCTCTGTAAAATATACAGGGATAGTCATATAATTGTGGAATTTATTTATTACTCATGAGCTTACAAAACAAGGAGGACCATTATGGCATTAGTAATAGGTTTTAAAATAGACTCACAGTCAGGTGCTATGATATGTGATGAAGAAGACTGGATATTAAGGAGAAGAAGAATATTTTACGGAAATTTTATATCTTCACTGGTTTCACCGGAAATATCTGATAGCTTTCATATTGAAGCATTATACGGAGGCCTTGGCATGCCTTCTTTTACCTTTGATGTTAAAGATTCTGTCAGAGAGAAGGTAGAAAATAAATACTCAGAATATAAAACAGGTAAAGGTAAAGCTTTATCATCTGTCGATGATATGGCATATATGCTCCTGAATTCCATACAGGATGAATTTAAAAAGAGAATAAATTTAAAGCTCCTCTCTCTGTACGGTTTTGAAAAAGATGATTTACTTCAGGGCTATTACAATTATAATGGAACAACTTATGAGATAAAACAGGAAGAATTAAGGAAAAAAGCCATGGAACATGCAACAGTTCCGGAAAAAGGGTGTCTTGAAGATGATTATCTGGAACATAAAGCTCTTCTAATGGCCACTGATAAAGATAACGGCATAGTACTTTACGGCTATGAATATAACAATCCTACTTTATATCTCACATCAGGACCTTTTGAAATAAGAGGAACAGGGGAAGATGAAAAAGATGCGGCACAGCTTTCAATAGCAAATTTTATAAATAGAAAGCCTCTGAATTTAAGAAGAAAAGGTTTTGATAAAATAGAAGTTATAACGGAACTGATTAAAGCCATGTATGAAGCATCTGTGCACAATCAGGAGGTAGGAGGATATTTTAATCTCTTTTACCTGAATGGAAATGGAAACAGTCATGAAGAAAGATTGAAAGAACCTTCTGATGAAGCTATGAAAATAGCCACTGAAATTATAACAGGAGAAAAATATGGAGAACTGCAGACTGATGATGTTTATGAAATGATAAATTCTCTTATATTTGAAGATATAAACCCTGAGATCATAGAAGAAGAAATGTTTCGAAAGGCAAAATCTCCCTGGAGGCTGGATTTTATCCTGAGAGGTTACAAGGCTGATGCAATACCTTATGTAAAAGAACCTTATATGACCCTGGCAGGAGGAGGAAAATAATATGACAACTATAAATGCTTTAAGACTTGACTGTTATTCAGGCCTCATGGTCTGTGACGAAGAAAGAACATGGCATTTGAGACAGAAACTGAACAGTATAGAAAAAATAAAATCCCTTATCTCTCCTGTAATACAGATGGAACAGGGCACAGTGGTAAGGCTTGGAACTACAGGAACCTGTTCTATAGGAGCTGAAATACTCAGAGGATGCAGAATAAAATTCCAGAATATGTACAATGAACAAACAGAAAAACTCGGTAGAAAACCTGATTCTTTCCTTACTCTGGAAGAAATGAGCCATATTATTTTTGATTATATGATAGAACTGAAGCACAGGCATGTAGATGAACTGCTTGTAGCTAAATATGGTTTTGATACAAAAGATTTTATCAGGGGATATTACATGTCAGGCGAGAGGAAAATAGAGATAAAAGATAAAGAAGTTCTTAAAGGTGCTGAAGAGATGATAACATGGTCAAAGAAATCTTCAGAACTTAACAAGATTTTAGGGAATGGAGCTATTGTGGCAGGCTATGAACCGAAGGAAGGTTTTCGAATATTCCACCTGAGCCTTTCCAAAGGCCGTATTGAACCGGTTCCCTTTATATTCAGAATTGACGGTTCAGGGAGAGATGTTTCTGAAATAAAATATAATGATTATATGGATAGAAAAACATTGAGTAAAAGAAGGGAAGATACAGATCCTGTTGAGGCCATAGTAATGATGCTTGAAGCCTTTATTCACTGCAGAAGGATTGCCATAGGTGTCGGAGGATGGCCTGATATAATTTATATAAATGGCAGAGAAAAAGATAATAAAGTAAAGGACATTGATGATGAAAGGGCAAAACTGGCAGTTGAAATAATTGATGCCTGCTGTACAGGTGAATTTTTTTCCAGAAAGACCTGTTATGAACTTATTGAAGAACTTGTCTTCAACGACGGAGATTTTGAGTCTGTCCATATGAAAATGTGGCAAACTGTAGCAAATCCCAAACTTTTAAGCAGATTTTTGAGAGGACACAAATGACAGTAAATAGTGAACAGTGATCAGTAATCAGTCAGATTAATCACTGTTCACTATAATCGTGATGCGTGATGCGTGATGCCTATCGTTCAGGGGCGTTTAATTAAACGCCCCTACTCACTTTTCACCCTTCACCGGGCGAACACAGAGGTTCGCCCCTACTTTTCACCCTTCACCCTTCACCGGGCGAACACAGAGGTTCGCCCCTACTTATCCAGATAGTTAAAAGGAGAGTAAGGGGTAGCACTATTTTCAAAGGGAGTATAATTGGCTGCAGGAGCATTATAAGGTGAATATGGTGGATTTGCTGCAGTGTAGGGAGTATAATTTGTTACAGGTGCTGTATAGGGAGTATAATTTGTTACAGGTGCTGTATAGGGTGTATAACTCGGAGTCTGTGCATTATATGGAGAATAGGGAGAATAGTTGTAAGTTGGTGGATTATTTGTAGAATTTGTATTATATGGTGAATAAGGGCTGTCAGAATAGTAATTTGATGAATAAACATATTGATTGGATGTGTCGTATTTTGCCTGTTCTGCCGGGAAAGTCAATTTTGCATTCTGACCTTTTGACAGAATTACTTTCCTGCTCCACGAATATTTATCTACTATGACAAAATAATAATAGCCAGATGCAGGGCTATAGGTTATAGGTCCGTTTGAAGCATTGGAATAATTCGGTTCTACTACATAATCTCCGGCAGGAAGATTTGAAAAAGTAAAGAGTCCGCTGGAAGGAAGCTGAATTACAGATACAACCCTTGTCTTTGGCATGCGGGCATCATTTAAATAATTTTCCGAAAGTGTTACAGAACCTCCGTCAAATTTTTCCTTTATTATGACCTGTCCTGAAATAGATCCTGAGTCACTCTTTATACTGTTAGGATCAGTAATTGGACCGTTAGGCTCTACAGGCAATGTGGTAGTAGCGGCCACCAGAGGTAATAAGGTTAAAAATTTTTTCTGTTTCTCTATAACAGATGAACCTCTTGCTTCTGCTGTTAATATTAATAACCCCAGAAAAAATATGAGAAATTTTTTTACTTTAAGCATTGATTACACCTCCCTGTTATATGTCGGGAAATAAAATTTTTATATGAACGTGCCACTGTTTTCTATTTCTTAAGGGCTTTTATGGCTTTCTCTCTGTCATTTTTTGCATCTACATCATCAGGAGAATACTCTAAAACCTTATCATAACATTCAATAGCTTCTTTATACTGTCCAAGTTCATATAAAGATCTGCCTTTATATAACCATGCTTTTATAGACTTCTGATCAATCAGAGCTCTGTCAAAACATTTAATTGCTTCGTCATATTTTTTCAGTTCATATAAAGAAATTCCTTTATCACAGAATAAATCAGGTATTGTAGCATTAAGTGCTATATCTTTATCATACCATATGATAGCTTCTTCATGTTTTCCCTGCCTGGCAAGAATGCATCCTTTGTGATGGGAAAAACCAATAGAGTCAGGCTTAAGTTCTATAGCCTTATCGATAGATTTAAGAGCTTCTTCGTATTTACCCTGTTCAGAAAGAGCAAGTCCCTTCAAGAACCAGGAATATTCCACCTCAGGTTCAAGTTTTATAGCTTTATCATAACATTTGATACCTTCTTCATATTTTCCATCTACTGTGAGGATCCATCCTTTGTGTAACCATGCACCTGTATATTCAGGATCAAGTTCCAGAGCTTTATCGAAAAATTTAAGTGCTTCATCTTTTTTACCCTGGTCATAGGCAGCCAGGCCTTTACAGTACCATGCACTTGCAGTCTTCGGATTGATTTCTAAAATTCTGTCTATACATTTTATAGATTCATCTGTTCTATCAAGCTGTGCCAGTAAAAGGCTTTTTATAGCCAGTGCTTCTATATAGTCAGGTTTGACTTCAATGGCTCTGTCAAAACATTTGATAGCAAGTTCGTATTTATCCATCCCCTGGGAATATAAGATAAGTCCTCTGAGATACCATCCCTCTGCAGTTTCTGCTTTAACAGGTAAATTGACCGTTAATATGAATAAAATGACTGTAATGAATAGAAATTTTTTGAAAAACATGTTATTACCTCTCTTCCTTATATTAAAATGTTAACTGTAAAATCATAACGTAAAGTGGAAAATAAGTCAATCTGTGTGGTTAGAAAAAGAAATTTATCCAGTCAATATTTCCTCCTGATATATGCTGCAGGTCCTCTTCCGATAGTTCTTTTTTCACTTCTTTTATATCTTCAGAAGTAAAACTGAAGCCTGCTTCTTTAATCAATCTCAATATTTCATTTTTATCTTCAGCCATTTCTAATTTTTCTTTAAAATCCCTGTCTCTTTCAAATCTTTCTAAAAAAGCATGAGCGGATTCAAAGGACATAATTCTTCACCTCTTTCAAACTTTTATATATTATTATCGGCAATATTAAGGGAAAATTTATAAGTTTTATGGAAAATGAGAAAAAATACTTTCTTACTCCTGTTTATATTTGAATAAAATCCTGTCTCCCGTCACGCGTCACGCGTTACGCGTGACGAGAATTAAATATGAATTATTTATGTCTCACCTCTCTAATCTATATTACTGCATAAATTCCAGAAAAGTTCTGTTAATACTGTTTTACTCACAGTACATGCCATATCCTTAATATATTTCTTTATACCTGCTCTGGCAGCGGTATTTCCCTCAATAGAAAATACTCCTACGGGGCATCCTCCTCCGCAGAGAAATCTATAGCCACATGTTCTGCAGTCACTGCGATTATCTACATTTACCATATCAAGCATATAAGAGATAACATCCTGCCTGGGATAATCCCCTGAAGAGATATGACCTGTCTGATATTTTTTATTCCCTACAAGATAGATACAGGAAAAAATCTCGCCTGAAGCTGTAATTACAGGAGTATTTCCGAAAGGGGCACCGCATCCCCATTGATTTCTATATAGAGGCTGCAGTCTTACCATATATTCATTGAAGGGGTAGAGATTTTTTACAGGCCAGATTTTTGAATGAAATACCTCTTTAAGTCCTCTGGCAAATTTCTTCGTTGACGGACAGAGGGAAAGAGGCAATAGATTATCATCGGAATCCACAGGGTTGAGCGGCACAAATGCGCAGCTTTCTCCTCCGAGTTCTTTATGGGTTTTTGCTATATCCATCATAAAACTGTCATTGTGAGAGGTTATTGTTGCCCTCAGTGAAACTTTCAGTCCTGCTTCTACCAGTTTACGAATATTTTCTGCTGTTTTTTTAAAACTTCCACTTCCATCTATAAAGGGCCTGGTTTTATTATGAATTTCCTCAGGGCCGTCAATATCGACAAGAAAGGTCATTTTATATTTTTTTGCTGTTTCTATGAGATCATCAGGAAAAATGGTGAGATTGCTTGTGAGATGATAGGCTATAGTTTTAGTCGGATTTTCTGGAACAAGCTTTTTTTCACAGTATTCTATTATTTTTCCTGCAAGGTCCCAGTTCAGGAGCGGCTCTCCTCCGAAAAAAACTATTTCCATTCTGCCTTCATCTGAAATAGTAGAAAAGCTATTCTGAATAGAAGCCAGTGCAACCTCTTCCGGCATCATAAGATTCTGGCTTTTTTTGTATGTTTTCTTCCCGTTCAGACAGTATATACAGCATTGATTGCAGGAATGACTTAATAGAAGATATAAACTCTTCTGGTGGGAAATTCTGTCTGTAATACCACACTCTATACATTGCTTCTTTATATGATCTTTATTTAAATCTTCCTGAATAATGAGTGAGTGGGAAGTGAGAAATTCAAATAAATCAGAGGGGCATAGATCTTCAGGAGGAGAAGAGAAGGGGGCAAATTTTTTTAATTCTCCCAGAACCTTTATAACCCTGTCTCCACCACAGGGAAAATAAATGGGATTTATTTGTTCTGCATTAAATATAATTCTTTTTTTTCCACGTTTTAAAATGACTAATTCCGCGGGAACTACAAATTTTGACATTACAGTTTTCTGTCACCTGAAGTATTATTATTTTGATAATAACTTCTTTCAATATAGCTGTTCAATTATCTTATTATATCATATATAAGACAGAATAGATTTGATTTGATTGCGTTTTTTTATGACAGGTAGATTCATTTATACTGGAAATTATAGATAATTTTATAACAATCTATAAGGAGTGAAAAGTGAAAGGTGAATAGAATAGGACATTACTTACTATTCACTATTCACTACTCACTATTCACTCTGAATATTCTATAATAAATTTCTTTTTCCATCTTATGTAAAATCACCTGTCATTTTTAAACGCAATCTAATAAATTATACAAACTATAATTTTATGATATAATAATATTATGGAGAATATTATGAATGGATAAAAAAGAAATTTATAGAAAGTTAAAAAATAGTCCTAATAATATAAGATTTTCAGAGATTTGCTATATAGCAGAATTATTTGGTTTTGTTCATAGAGGCGGCGCGGGAAGCCACAGAGTTTATAAAAGAAAAGACATAAATCAAAAATTAAATTTTCAGGATGATAATGGTAAGGCAAAACCTTATCAAGTAAGGCAATTAATAAAAGTAATTCAAAATTATAATCTTCTGGAGGATTGATAATATGGATACAACTAAATATACAATCGAAATTTTTTACAGTGAAGAAGACGAAGGTTATATTGCAATAGTCCCTGATCTACCCGGCTGTTCTGCTTTTGGAGAAACCAGGGAAAAAACTCTGGAAGAAATAAAAATTGCTATGAAGCTATGGATAGAAGTAGCCAGTGAGGATAATGAAATAATTCCTGCCGCAAAAAGTAAAGTAGCTTGAAGGGAAGAAAAACAATTTTATCTATTTTAATTTTTGGTAATGGTAATATTGTGACTGATGAAGCAAAGTCAAACTCGTTGTTGTTCCTCCTAAAGGTGGAAGCCAGAGAAAAATATTATCAGTCAATATTGTGCCACTGCCACATAATGATTATCCTGCAGATTCAAACCTTACCCAGTAAAGTTCACTGCCCATATCTTCATCGAAATAAGCAAAAGAGTCTGTCATATGATATCCGAGTTTTGCAATAGTCCTTGAGTGACCGTGCCTTGACCACATATTATGGGCATTTTCTCTGCTTACTCCTTCTATTGGAAGGAGTGGCAGACCCATAGAAGTATATTCATTTATCATGGCTTTCAATAAAAAGTAGACTGAAGTTTTTTTAGCACTTTCAGTGATTACTATATCATCTATGTAGATGACCGGTTCATCCTGTTCCCTGTGAGAATTATCAAGATATGCTATTAAATAGGCATTTATATTTCCATCTTTATCTAAAGTAGCCCAGCTGAAATTACATTTGTTCTTTTCCATTTCATAGAGATTTTCCCTGATACCTCTTTCTCCAAGTCTGTATGGTTCAGGATAAACAAGGGATTCTACCGCTGATATTTTATCTGCAATAGAGGATGTAATTTTGAGTAATTTCATAATTTTTTATTAATACCATCTTTCTGATAGGATTATATGAAAATCGTGACGCGTAATGCGTAACGTGTAACGGGAGGCAGGATTTTCTTAGAAACATATTTTTGTCTTATTTCAAAACTCTGGAAGCCAGACTTCATGCCATTCTATGACAGGCATTCTCCTGAGCATGGCAAAAAAATTATTGAACTTTTCAAGTCCTATTTCCTGTTTATATTTTTCTATAATATGTTCTCCAAGTTCTCTGTTGCTGTATTCAGTACAGTGAATATATCTTCCTGAGTGGAATTTTTCTCTGAAATACCACTTTCTTATATATCCTTCCTGTTTCGTTATAAACTCAGCAAATATTTTCGCCCCTTCTTCGAATTCTTTTTCTTTTCCTCTTTTAACATCGAATATAACTATCTCTACAGGATTTGACATAACTTCTCCTTTCTTATAATTATAATTTCACTGTCAAAATATAAAATCCTACTCTAATATTAAATATCTTCACAAAAATCTCCTTTTAATTTATAATAAGAAAATTGAAAGGTAAAAGTATGTTATTACACCAGAAAAATATAGACCTCTTATTCTATGAAATTGATTACTGGCTCAAAGAGCTTGATTTTGATCTGAATTCTTATGTCAAAAACTATAATGGTTTTGTAGAAAGAGAATTTAAAAATATAGTTTTATACAGTGATGAAAATATAAAAAAGATAATAGATTCTTCAAATATTACAGATCTGAATAGAGTTATACAGACATCATTACCTGAAGAGAGTCATAGATTTTTAAAACTTATGCCTTCAGAACTCAGAGATAAATTTCAGGTCATTCAAGATCTTTCTATTGAGCAGATAGAAGAGTCAAAACTGTCTATATTAAACTCGGGAAGAAAAATGATGTTTCTTCCTGAACTTAAGATTTCTACAAAAGAAGTAAAATATTTAAAAAGTGATGAACCGGTGATATTCCTTAAAGCTCTTCCTGTAGAAGTTTCAATAGCTTTAATATCAATTATGGATCTCACAGTTACTTCTTCCACACTTAAGAGATATTATGCTTTTAATCTTTATAATAAAGAAAGAGATATACTTGAAAAATTTCTTTATAACTATTACTGTAAAGAAATTAATAAAGGTTCTAATATCTCCACAGGAGATTCGACAGAAAATATTATATTACCTGAAGTTCATCATGTTACTTTACAGATTGGTGTGGGCCTTACATGGAGTAAGTCAAAGATAAGTAATACTTTAGAAGAATTAAGAACATACATATTTGAAAAAAAAGGTGTTATTATACCTGATTTAATTGTTTCTGTTTCGCATGAACCTGACAGTTATGTTATAAGCCTGGGAGATAAGAAAATTGGTGAAGGAAGACCTGTAGGTAACAGACTTCTTGTCATAGAGGCAGAGGAAAATGCAGGCCTTCTGGAAGGAATAGATTTTTTCGAGCCAGTCTATGGAATAGAGTCTGTCTGGATTGAAGGGGAAGAAATAGACAGAACTGCTAAAAAGGGCTTTGTAATTACTTCAATTGAATTAATAGAGAAAAATATCCCTCTTATTATAGACGAAGATTATTTAACATCATGTTTTCAGGAAATTAAAAAATCCCATTCATTACTGCTAAAAAGACTTAAAGAGATAAATATTCCCCATGAAAATATAGTATCCATCTTAAAAAACCTTGTGGTGAAAGGAGTAAATATAAGGGATTTTGTAACAATTTTATCGGAAATTCTCCAGCTCTGGCCAAGAACTGATGATACAGAAGTTATTACGGAACATATAATAGAATCCTTTTCATCTCTCTTCTGTTATACCTATGTATCAGAGAAAAAACTTTATTGTTTTACCCTGCCGTCTCACATAGATGAAGAATTGAGAAAAACTTCTCTCTGGGATAACCTTTTTACAGAAAAGCTGCCTGAAAGATTGAAAAATCTGTTTATATCCTATCTGGAAAATTCATCTATTCTGATGAAAGTAAATAAAAGAAAACCTTTACTTGTGACAGGTAGAGATATAAAACCTTATATAAAAAAATTGCCTGGAGAAGAAATTTCCAATCTTGTAGTTTTAAGCAGGGAAGGGTTAGATGTTCAAATAGAATTATGTGAAGAAAATCAGAGATGGAAAGACATGAAGTATGTACTGATTGACAGTGATATTTTAAGCCGGATAGACAATCAATTTCTACTTCATAAAATAATATGGGCCATAAAAGATAAAATTTCTTCTAAAGACTATTTATTCATTATATGTCCTTTTATTTACAGGTCTTTTTTCAGAAATGTGACGAAAAGCCTTCCCTGGATAAGAGTAATCTCAGAGGAAGGATTGGAGGAATTGCCACAGGTAAAAGATCTGATTAACCTTGAGTCTTTTAACAGGTTTTTTAATATATTTTCCCTGATTTTAAAAGAAGATTTTGAAGAAGCTGAAAAGAAAATAGAGAATTTTAGAAATATTTCTTTTTCCGGCTGGCCCTGCATAATGAAAGGAATAATTTCAATAAAAAAGAAAAATTATCATAAGGGCCGTGAAGAATTTATGGAAGGACTGAAAGAAAATCCTGATTTAATCAATATTTTTCCTCTTAAAGAATTATCTCACATAGTAGATTGTAAAGATTTAGAGGAAAAAGAGAAAAATAGCTTTTTAAAGTTTTACGGTGAAAATCTCTTTCGGAAAATTTCATTCACAAAAAAATTCCCATCACCAGAGGACTGTCTTTCCGTAAATGAACTTATATCTTTTTACCATAGAAATGGACAGTTACTGCCTGCAGAACTGGAAGTGCAGATAAGTGAAAAACTTGAAGGTATAATAAATAATTCAGACATAAAAGAACAACTTCATAATTTGAAAATAGAATTTATGGCAAAAAAAGGACTTAAATTACCTTCCATAGAGTTTTTCCGTAACGATCTTCTGAAAGAATATAACTATTCTATTTTACTGAAAGGTTTTGCCATAAATAGGTGTGAGGAATTTTCTTCTCTCCATCTTCTGATAGATGATATTAAAGAAATAATATATAAAAAACCTCACTTTTTTATTGATATAAATCAGACAGAGGACATTCTGGGCAGATCAAGGGTGACTTTCCCAAAGAAGGTTGAAAAACTTGACAACATGAGAATACCTGTAGACAGTATGTGGAAAATATTTCAGAATCTTTTGAAAAATGGAGGAAGTCTTTTAAATATAGAACCGGTTCTTGAAGTTACCGGAGATCTATGGCAGAGTGATACATCTTTAATAGCAGAAAAAGCCCTGGAGAAACTCAGCTATATAGATGAGAAAAATATGGCACGTGGAAAACTTTATTTTATATGGCAGAATAAATTAAAAGAAAAACTATTCAGAGAAGACATTGAAGCTCATATAGATTACTCTCTTCTTGCAGGAATAATTAAAGATTTCGACTTTTTTTCTTTTCTTAAGAAGAAAGAGAATTATCATGACAGAATTTTTTCCGAACTGAGTTTTTTTAATAAGAAAGCCTGGATGATTATCCTTGATTTTGCAGATATTAATGAACTTGTAGAAGCTTTTAAAGAAGCTCCCTGTGAACTTTATGAACATGTTTTATCCCTTCTTCCCTGTGACACAGTCCCTTTTTTCAGAGAGGTTACTTCTCAGCCTTTAATAAAAAAATCCATTACAGAAGACGGAAGAATAAATTTATTTAATATGTTCAGGAGTCTTGTTATACTTGGTAAATGTTATTTTCCGAAGGAGCTTCTATCTTCACCTGCCTGGCTGAGTCTGGACAGACTTCATTTCACCTGTGAGAGAGAAAAAATCATCAATTCTCTCACAGACAGGGAAAAAATAGCCATTATCTTACATAACCTCCCTGAACCATTGTCAGTATGTTTACAGATTCTTTTTCCTGGTTATAAACCTCCTGGGTATCATCATGAAATCTCACGGGAAATACTGGAAGAATTTTATGAAAAATATTTTAAAGAATTGTCAGAGATTTCTTATTCTTCTATCCCTGTGAAATCTTTTGACAGGGTAATTCTGAAAGGAGGAGAAAAAATCTGCAGGGAAGATTATAAAGGTGCCATAGATATATTAAAAGAGGAACCGGAAAACAGGATAGCCGGTTTTTTAATATCTGTCCTTTTGAAATACATGGAAAAACCTGCCTGTTCCAGTGGATATCTGTCAGAAACAATTGATCCTTCTCATATTCTGTTACAATATGGCTGGCAGGAAAAAAAATGGAGTCCATCGGAACTGGGATATTATCTGTCACATACGGATTTTTATAGAAAATACGGAGAAAATTATCTGGCAGCCTGTGGATATAGATTAAAAGGAGAGAAAAATCCGGATTCCCTTGTTTTTTATGAACAGGGAGAATGTTATTTTGATGCTGAAATGTACGGTCATGCCTTTATTTCATATGGAAAATCCCTGGAATGGTTAAAAAGAGAGAATAGATATAAACCATCTGATTTTATGAAAAATCTGTTAAGAAAAATTTTTCATACATTATATTTAAGCCAGTCATGTGAGGATATAGCTTCTATTATACCTTCTCTGCCAGAAGAAAAGATATTTCCATATCTGAAACTATTCAGTTCGGAAGAAAATTTAAAGAAGCTTCTCAGTTTTAAAGAAAATTTTCAGAAAGAAACATTGAAGGAAAATTTTGTTATAAAAGAAATATTATCACTATGTATTGAAGAAGTTTTTTTATGGTGAAGGGTGAAAAGTGAGAAGTGAAAAGTGAAGAGTGAAAAGTGAAGAGTGAAAAGTGAAGAGTGAAAAGTGAAGAGTGAAGAGTGAAAAGTGAAGAGTGAAGAGTGAAAAGTGAAGAGTGAAGAGTGTTATTTAATCATTACTGATAACTGATAACTGATAACTGATAACTGGTCATTGATAACTGGTCACTGATAACTGGTCATTGATAACTGGTCACTGATAACTGGTCACTGATAACTGCTCACTGATAACTGGTCACTGATAACTGGTCACTGGTCACTGATAACTGGTCACTGATAACTGGTCACTGATAACTGGTCACTGGTCACTGGTCACTGCTCACTGCTCATGCCCTTATGAAAGAGGTAATTTTATTGGTAGAAAAAGATACTAGAGCTACAAGAAAATTTGACAGTAAAAAATGTGTTCATTGTAATATGGATATACGTGCCAGCAGTAAATTCTGTTCTTTTTGCGGTAAGCCTGCAGAAGAAAATCCTGTGAGTGAAGTTATGGAGATTTCCGAAGATACGGAAGAAAAGGTTGAAAATTTTGCCTTTGCCATAGAAAAAGCTTTTGATGTGGAAATTTCCGAAGATACAGAAGCATATGCAGAGGAATTATTTGATGAAGAAGATTTTGAAGAATCCCTTTCCGACTGGGAAGAGGAAGAACTTGAAGATTATGAAACTTTTGAGTTAAGAGAACTCATGGAAGTAGGGAAAGGTGTATGCAGAGGCACTTTACCCGATGAAGAACTTGAAGAACTGCTGGATTATCTGAAGGAAAAGCTTCAGGAGAATCTGGACTCTTTCATTGAAATAAAAGAAATCTATAAAAGAGATTCGTTTATTGTAAGAGAAATACTCGTAAGAATAGAAAGAGCTTTCAATCTTTACGAGGATGGTATTGACGAAATTGATAAATATTTTTTGGATGGTGACAGTGACAATATACTTGAAGGACTTGATATTGCCAGAGCTGCCGTTAACAGACTCCATAAATCTTTTCTACTTTTGAATGATGAATATTTTAATGATGAAGAAAATGACGGGGAAGAAGATTTTCTTGATGAAGAAATAAAGAAAATGGACATGGCATGGAAAGAGAAAGTTACCTCTATGATGTCAGAAGATGAAGAGTATCTTGATATCTCGGATGAAGAAGAGGAATATTATACAAATCCCAATTTCGAAAGACTTGAACTTGAAGTAGAAATGTTTAAAGAAGGTAAAATAAATGAAGAAAGATTTTCCTCTTTTTTAACATGGATGGACGGTAACCTTGAGTCAGGAAAGAAAGATTTTAAAGATCTTTCCTCTCCTTCCTGCGAAGAAGGTCATTCTCTGGAGCGGGTAATTATAGCTGCCCTTGATGCCTTCAGGATGTATGAAAAAGGACTTATGGAAATGAAAAAGTTCTTTTCAGATAAAAATTTTCTTCATATTGATAATGGACTTGAAATGGCTTTTGAAGCCACACAGATAATTGCACAGCTTCAGCTTTCTTTTGAAGATCCGGAAGAAATTATTTTTATTGATTAGTTCTTTACATAATATAAATTTGTCGTGATTATATAGTTTAGATAGAATCTGTACAAAAACAGGATACAAAATTTTTAACTTCAGCAAAAATTGGATTTCAGGAGGTATTATGAATGTCAAAAGTCAGATCAAGTACTTCAAAAACCAGCAGTTCAAGTAAAACTTCATTGAAAGGACTGTCAGGTAAAGGAGCAGGTAAAGTAGGTGGAGGAGGAAAAGCAGGAAAAGCCTCAAAAATAAAAAGTGGTCTTGGAAAAGTATCTGGCGGAAAAAGTACTAAGTCAAAGGGTACAAAATCTTCAAAAGGTAAAACATCAAGCCATAAATCACAGAAGGCTGCTGAAATGCAGAATCCTTTCAAAGAGTTAGGTAATTTTTTAGGTAATGTCCTTGGCACAGTAGGAGGGCCTCAGGGGGTAAAGGGTTCTTCCGGCAGAAAATCTGGCGGCAGTAAAGCTGCAGGCCGTTCCGGTTCGGGAAAGAGTCAGAAAACAGGCAGTTCCGGTGCGGGAAAGAGTCGGAAAACAGGCAGTTCCGGTGCGGGAAAGAGTCAGAAAACAGGGAAAAGTCAGACCACAGGAAAGACTCAGAAAAGCGGAGGTACGACTGGCAGTAATAAAACAGGCAGTAAAGACAGCGTGAAAAAATCTCCTTCTGATACAGGGCAGAAAACCTCTCCTGAGCAGGTCAAAGGTCAGGAAAAAACCCCTACCGGCCAGGATGGCAGGGTAATGGGCACAGCTAAAGGTACTGGTTATTATCCCAGTAACAGTAAAATGGAAGGCGGCTATGTGGATAAACAGGGTAAGAAACTTTCCACCCTCCAGGATTTCCTTGATGGAAAATCCAAATCTGTCTCTATTGCTCTGGATAAAAACCTTTATAAATCAGGGCAGGTTAAATACGGGGATTCTTTTACAATTCCGGAACTGGATAAAAAATATGGCAAACATATTGATTTTCGTGCAGTAGATACGGGAGGAGCTTTTACCAATAAAGAATTCTCCAGGGTAGATATATGCACAGGATCAAAGAAAGATTCTCTTGATCCGACTATAAACGGGAAACTTACTTTAATTAAATCACAGAACCCTGATTCTCCCCTAGGGAAAAAACTTAATTCTCCCGAGGGAGTAAAGGCACTGGAGCAGAACAAGAAGTCTGATACTGGTAAACAGCCGGGCGGACTTCCTGGCGGCACCACAGTTGAACCGGGTAAAGTTCCTGGTGACACACTGGGAACAACACCTCCCCGCGGCAGATCTGCTATAGAGAAGATGTTTGGCCCTGCCGGTAAAAATCAGGTTAACATGAAAATGCCTGCAGGCCCGGGGGGTAAAATGATAAATGTAACATGCAATTCAAAAATAGCTCCCAAATTGAATGCTGTCTACCAGGAAATAAAGGAAAAAGGCCTTTCAGGTGATATAAAAGGTTATGACGGCTGTTATAATTACAGGAATAAAAGGAATAGCAATAATCTGAGCACCCATGCATGGGGTATAGCTGTTGACGTAAATGCAGGATCTCATCCTATGGGTTCTTCCAAACAGTCATCAGGACAGAAGGCTATAGCAGAAATATTCCAGAAACATGGTTTTTATCAGCTGCCAAATGATCCCATGCATTTTCAGTTCTGCAGGGGATACTGAGGTCTTTCAGTTAATTTGTCCAAATGTTAACAAAGTTTTAACAGACTTTATTTGAAAATTATTGTATTATAATCTTAGCAGAATTTTATTTAAAATTTTTTTATCCGTTAAAAAATTTCTACCTGTGCGGTTAGAAAAATAAATTTATGAATAAGAGAGGGTATTTTTATGGAAATAACATCCAGTAAACATGTAAGTCCGCTTCAGATGCCGGCAGGTAAAGGCATCAGGGAACAGGAACAGAATAAAGACGGAGTTTCCCTTGGTTCATCTTTAAAAGACAGTGAACTTTTAAAGGGAGATCAGTTAAAACAGATGAAAAGTTCTGGCCTTGGTGCAAATATTGGCGAGTTTGTAGGAGGTATTGTATCAGGAACATCTCCTGCAGGCACTGCCGGGGCAGTAATTGGTACAGCAGGACTTGTTGCAGGAAGTCTCTTACTCGGGGCACCTGCTCTTGTTGCAGTCGGCGCCGGAGCAGTAGGTTTTGTAGCCGGTGGCATGGCAGGTTTATGTTTTGATTTAAGTCATCACCTTTTTTAATATTTTTAATATAAAAACACAGAGGTCGAAAGACCTCTGTGTTTTTATTAAGACTTACTTTTTTTAAATATACTGTGCCATACCTGTTTTATTGCTTCCATACCTTCGGGGCCGCTCAGTATTATACCTGTTCCTCCTATGAACCATGATGAACCATAACAGACTGCACCGGCTTTAAGGAGCCAGTCATGTCCTGTTTTTATGGCTATTGCAGATAGAATAGCTGTAAATACATCCCCAATAATTATATGGAGAATAAGCAGTAACAATCCTATTTTATATCTCAGAGATTTTTCTTCCTTCATAAACGTTTCCTTTCCATTTATTACATCCATAATCCAAGTTCTCTTAAAAACATTTCTTCCTTAGATTTTCTGAATAAAATATATATTATCCAGGTGACAACAGTTATTATTAATGAGATTGTAAGGATTTTATACATTCCATAATTTAATTCCCCGAGTAACAGATAGACTCCTGCTATACCAGTTGCTAAAGTGGTCAGACATATGATTATTTTACATATACCTGCCAGGTAGTCTTTATGTTTAAATCTTTTGTATGCTCCGAGCAGTTCAATAATTACAGACGGAAAGCAGGTTACTACGGAAATTCTTGTAAATATACTGAAATGCCTGAGCAATAGAATATGGTTTCTTATTTTTGAAACTTTATAATAGCGGCATAACTTGGAAAATCCTGAAATACTTATTACTAAATAAGGTATAATTATATCCAGCATTTTCTCATTAAAATCCAGATTATGATATTCAATATCCATGGGAAGAGACATGTCTCTGCAAATTTCTTTTTTTATTCCTTCAAGATGTTCTTTTAATTCACATGTAAACAGATAGTTGATTTTCCTGTGAACTGCTTCTACATTAACATGGTTATTCCATTTCGGATTTTTCCATATGTTAAGAGCTATAAGTAATTGCCCGAGATTGTAAAAATTCGAACCTTTTCTGGCACTGGCTATTTTTTCCCCTATAAGGGATGCATATTTTTTCGTAAATTCTTCTCTGGAATTATTGATAGACTCCATTTGTCACCTCTATTTATAGAGAAAAACAAAAATCAGTGACCTGTACCAGGCCACTGATTTTTTAATGATTAACTTACAGAAGGATCCTGTTTCTGTCCCTGTTTATGAAGTACACTGTGGTATCTTCCGTAAACAAGATATATAACCAGACCTATGGAAAGCCATGCAAAAAGCCTGAGCCATGTCATCCATCCCAGGTATATCATCATACCAAGATTGAAAGCTATACCAAGGAATGGAATAAGAGGAACGAGGGGACATCTGAAAGGCCTGGGATAATCAGGTCTTACATACCTCATTATCCATACAGAAGCACAGACTATAGCAAATGCAAATAGTGTGCCTATATTTACAAGATAGGCAAGATCTTCAAGGGGAATAAGGGAAGCTCCCAGAGAAACGACTAGGCCCATAAGTAATGTAGCTCTATGAGGTGTTTTGAATACAGGATGAACTGCAGCAAATATATGTTTCGGCATAAGTCCATCCCTTGACATGGCAAGGAATATTCTTGGCTGACTGAGCATCATTACGAGAAGCACACTTGTAATACCTGCAATAGCTCCCAGGGACACAATAAATACAATACTGTTCCATCCCTGAGCTGAAAAAGCTGACGCTATGGGAGCTTCTATGTCAATCATCTTGTAGGGAACCATACCTGTAAGGACTCCTGCTACAAGTATATAGAGTACCGTGCATATAGCAAGAGAAGCTATAATTCCTATGGGTACATCCCTTTTAGGATTAATTGCTTCCTCTGCATGGGTTGATATTGAGTCAAAACCTATATAGGCAAAAAATACATAGGCAGCTCCTCTCATTACTCCGGGCCATCCGAATTCAGGAGGCATGAAGGGATGCCAGTTTCTGCTATCTATAAAAAATGAACCTGCCACTATTACAATCAGTACTATAACAAGTTTAAATATAACCATGGCAGAATTAAAGCCTGCACTTTCTCTTATACCCTTTACCAGGATTATTGTTATTACCCATACTATGAGAAAAGCAGGCAGATTGAACCAGGAACTCACAGGTGCACCGCTTCCTATATAGGCGCCCTGTATCATAGCAGGTAAATGTGTTACTATATGTTTTGTTGTAAGAGGATCATTTGTGAGAAATCCCGGTATATGAAGATTGAATACCTCCAGAAGTTTCAGGAAATATTTTGACCAGCCATGGGCAACAGTGGCTGATCCCACTGCATATTCCAGTATGAGATCCCACCCTATAATCCACGCGAGAAGCTCACCCAGTGTAGCATAGGCAAAGGTATAGGCACTTCCTGCTACAGGAGTCATTGCAGCAAATTCTGCATAACAAAAGGCTGCAAAGGCACAGCCAAGGCCTGATATTATGAAAGATAGCATAAGAGAAGGACCTGCCATGGTTTTGGCCGTCAGTCCTACAAGAACAAAAATACCTGTCCCTATAATAGCGCCGACTCCAAGACTTGTAAGGGCAACAGGGCCAAGAATTCTTCTCAACCTGTGCTGGCCGCTATCCATTTCTTCCTGGAGCATTTCCAGTGATTTTGTCGCAAACATCTGTTTAAATAGCATAAATCCTCCCTCTAGTTCAGTTTGAAACTTTCTGTAACAGATTTGAAGGTTTCTTCGAATTTACTGAAATTATCTTCATTTGCCGAGCCTGTTATTATATAAGCAGAATCTTTACTTAATATACAGGTCTGAAGAGTTCTGGGCGAAAAAGTCTGACCCGGTATCATGAATGTATAATCTACTACTGATTGATAGGCAGACTGTCCATTTATGGTTTTTTCTGTTTCAGATATGACTTTTATACTTTTAACGATATCAGTTCTGTGATTGAAGTCTCTGAAAGCATATTCCACAGGTGTAATATCCTGAACCCTGCACTGAGATGTAATTATATCAATATCATCCTTTTTAAAACTCAGACCTTTCAGTTTATTAATAAGATCTTCTTTTTTTATTATAACCTTTATCTGTGATCTGGTATTTGATATGACTGTATCAATTTCCTGTTCGTTAAATAATGATTCGTCCAGTTTTTTTATTAAATCTTCTTTCGTGAATACTATATTTTTCAGGGCTTCTACTTTAGTAAATTTTTCCGGCGTAATCTTATCTTTAAAGGTTCCAATATTTTTATCATCAATCTTAAACCATGCTATGGATATTAATGTTTCTATCTTTTCCCGGTCAATCTTATCTTTCAGACTTTCAATAGCCTTATCATCAATTCTGTACCATTCAGGCATTTTTTCTATGACTAGATTTACAGTTATATTTGCGCATGAGTCAGTATATCCGGGGATCTTCATTTCCTTCGGGCCTATAAGTGACAGGGGAACTCTGGTTTTACCGCTGTCATCGGCAGTCCACCCGTCAGGAACTGTGATGGTGAATTTCTTTTCCGGACCGGCTTTATCATAGGTGTAAGCTGAACCGTACTTTAATAAAATTACTACTAAAACAACAAGAGCCAGAGAAATAATAAGATATTTTTTCTTCATTACATACCTCCTGTATTTTTGAATTTTTTTAGTATTATCCTTTTGTGTAACCTTATTTTACACAATTTTTTCAGGTAATTCTATTTGTGGCACAGGGAATCCTTTTTATTATTTTTTTTTTCTTTTCTTCATGTTATAATATTCGTGATGCGTGATGCGTGATCCGTGATGAGTGATGAGTGATGCGTGGGAGTGTGTAATAGAAATGCAATATATTGGAAAAAACAGGAAGTTTTTTATTACCATATTACTATGGATATTATTGATTACAGTAGTTATACTGTGTTTATGGCATAAAAAATCTTTTTCGAAAGACAGTGACAAATATAAAGTCATTACTGATGTAGCCTACGCAGAAATTCCCGGCTTTGATAAGAATTTAACCTCTCTGGATCTCTATGTGCCGAAAAAAGGGAATAATTTACCTGTTATGGTATTTATCCACGGAGGTGCATGGAGAACAGGTGACAAAAGCAATCATAATAAAAAAGCTATAAAATTCGCAGAAGAAGGTTATATATTTGCCAGCATAAATTACAGGATGTCACCAGGTGTGACCTTTCCTGTTTATGTTCAGGATGTGGCAAAAGCCATTGGCTGGATATATAAAAATATTTCTACCTTTGGAGGTAATCGTGAGCAGATTTTTCTTATAGGCCATTCTGCAGGAGCCCATCTGGCTGCTCTTGTATCTACAGATGAAAAATATCTTAAAGAAGAAGGATATAAATTAGATATGCTCAAAGGTGTTGTATTACTTGACGGTGCAGGTTATGATATACCGAAGGTAAAGAAATTAAATGAAAGGTTATATGACCGTCTCTATAAACCTGCCTTTGGAGAAGATTCTGCCCTGTTAAAAGATGCTTCTCCTGTATATCATGTAGCAAAAGATAAAGCTATTCCTCCTTTTTTTATTATTTATGCAGGAAGCCGCGAAATGTCCAGGATGGAATCTGAATTGCTGGGAGATAAATTGAAAAAATCGGGAGTATATGTGGAATTATATCATGCCATTGATAAAAACCATGGCACTTTAAATAGAGAACTGGGTGTGGATAAAGATGAAAGTACAGAAAAAATTCTGCAATTTCTGAAGAAAATAACAAATTGACCTTTAAATAAAGTGCTTCCACCAGTAAACACAATGGTTTGAATACACGGAGATTTAATGAAAACCTGTACCAGTTAATAATTTCCTGATTTTTTTATTTTCCAAAATTTTAGCCATTTCAGATCCAAAAAAATGGGAAATAAAATCAGCTTAAACCACCTTATTCCCAAAACCTCCTCCTCCAGGTGTTTCAATTACGAAAATATCACCTTTGCTGACATGTACCTTTGCAGTTCCAGGAAGTTCCACAGTAGTTCCATCTTCTTTTTCTATATAATTACGGCCCACTTTCCCCGGCTCACCGCCTGCCATGCCGAAGGGAGGAATTTTTCTCCTGTTTGAAAGTATTGCTGCAGTCATATCTTCCCTGAATTTTATTTTCCTTGTTACACCATCTCCGCCTCTACAGGTTCCTTTACCACCTGAATCTTTTCTTATAGAAAATTCTTCCAGAAGAACAGGATAGCGCAGTTCAAGAACCTCCGGGTCGGTAAGTCTTGTATTTGTCATATGGGTATGAACTGCAGATGTGCCGTCAAAATCAGGGCCTGCACCTGAACCACCGCAGATTGTCTCATAATACTGATACCTGTCATTGCCGAAGGTAAAATTATTCATTGTTCCCTGGGAAGCTGCCATGACCCCTAAAGCACCGTAAATGGCATCTGTAATACATTGAGATGTTTCTACATTGCCTGCCACCACTGCTGCAGGATGGACAGGATTTAACATAGAGCCGGGAGGAATAATAACCTTAACAGGTTTTAATACACCATGATTCATAGGAATTTCATCGTCAATAAGGGTGCGCAGCACATAAAGAACAGCTGCCATACATACGGAAGAAGGAGCATTGAAATTATTCTGTCTCTGAGGGGATGTGCCTGTAAAATCTATTATGGCATTTTTCAGAATTTTATCAATTGTTATTTTTACATGAATTACACTGCCGTCATCCATTTCATAGGAAAATTCTCCGCCTTTCATTTTTCCGAGTGTTTTTCTTATAATGGCTTCTGCATTATTCTGAACATGTTTCATATAGGCATGAACTACTGAAAGGCCGTAATGAGAAACCATGTTTCTGAGTTCATTCACCCCTTTTTCATTTGCTGCAATCTGGGCTTTTATATCTGCCATGTTTTGAGAGATATTTCTTGCAGGATAAGGGCCGGAAGACAGTAAGTCTATAAATTCCTTTTCTCTGAATGTTCCATTATGAACAAGGAGAAAATTGTCAATCAATATACCTTCTTCTTCAATAGTTTTACTGTCAGGAGGCATTGAACCGGGTGTTATGCCGCCTATATCTGCATGATGGCCTCTGCTTGCTGCGAAAAATTCAATTTCTCCTCCTGTGTCATCAAAAACAGGTGTTATGACTGTTATATCAGGTAAATGGGTGCCTCCGTTATAGGGATTGTTCAATAGATAAACATCACCGTTACTTATGGAATTTCCTCTTTCTCTTATAACGGTTTTTACGCTTTCCCCCATTGAACCAAGATGTACCGGTATATGCGGAGCATTTGCCACAAGGCATCCGGAACTGTCAAAAATGGCACATGAAAAATCGAGTCTTTCTTTAATATTTACAGAAGATGCAGTATTACAGAGTGAAAATCCCATCTGTTCTGCAACAGACATGAAGAGATTATTGAAAATTTCCAGCATAACAGGATCTGCATCTGTGCCTGCAGCCTTACAGGCAGATCTCTGTGAAAACCTTGTTAAAATAGTATGGTTTCTTTCTGTTATTTCTGCTTTCCATCCCGGTTCTACAACAGTTGTGGCATTGCTGTCCACTATAATTGCCGGCCCTGTAACAGTCATGCCTGACGTGAGTAATGTTCTTTCATATACATGTGTCTTATGCCACCTGCCTTCTGTATAAATATCTGCAGTTACTGAAGGTGATGGAAGAAGATCATTTTCCTGACAGGAAAAAAGAGGATCTTCTATTTTATCCATAGAGCCTGTTACTTCTATCGATACAGAATCTACTATCAGATTTTTCTCCATAATAAATCCGTAGTTCTGTCTGTGTATATGCTGAAAAGATGTTATGACACTGTTGATTCTATTTGTGTCACTTCTTTTATAATCTACAGGAAGAGCTTTATCTGTTCCTTCATATTTGATATGGAGTTTTTCATAAACTATGATTTTTTCATCTCCAATATTCTGTTTTTTTATTTCATTCATGGCTAAATCTTCTATGATCTGTAATTCCATGTCAATAATTGAAATTGATTGTGAAGAAAGAATGGCTTCTACGGACTTTTCTTTTATTACCCTTATATCTGCAAATCCCATACCGCATGCAGAAAGTACCCCTGCAAGGGGATGGATAAAAACCTGCTTCATTCCGAGTGTATCTGCCACTCTGCAGGCATGCTGCCCCCCTGCTCCTCCGAAACAGCATAGCACATATTCTGTTACATCATAACCACGCTGAACAGAAATCTCTTTTATGGCATTTGCCATATTTTCAACTGCGATTTTTATAAACCCCTCTGCTATTTCTTCAGGAGTTTTTTTTGTTCCTGTTACACTGTTTATTTCTTCTGTAAGAATTTTAAATTTTTCTGTTACTATATCTTTATCCAGAGCTTCATTGCCTGAAGTGCCAAAGACCTTCGGAAAAAAATCTTTCTCTATGTTTCCCAGGAGTACATTTGCATCTGTCACACAGAGAGGCCCGCCCATTCTATAACAGGCAGGGCCGGGATTTGCTCCGGCACTCTGTGGCCCCACCCTTAACCTTCCTCCGTCAAAAAAGAGTATAGACCCTCCTCCTGCTGCTACAGTATGAATTTTCATCATAGGAGCTCTCATTCTGACTCCTGCTACTATGGTTTCATAAGATCGTTCATATTGCCCGTTGTAAAGAGCTACATCAGTAGATGTTCCGCCCATATCAAAACTTATGATCTTATTAAAACCTGCCATGGCAGAGGTAGTTACTGCACCTACAATACCTCCTGCAGGGCCTGAAAGAATTGCATCTTTACCTGAAAAGAGATTTCCCTCTACAAGGCCGCCGTTTGATTGCATAAACATAAGTCTTACGGAAGAATTTTTTCTTTTAATCTGTGATGATATTTCCTGAATATAACCTTTAAGTATTGGTGATACATAGGCATCTACTACTGTTGTATCACCGCGGCTTACAATTTTTATGAGAGGGCTTAATTTATGAGAAACAGAAATCTGTGTATATCCCATAGATGCAGCTATAGAAGCAATTTTATCTTCATGAAAATGGTATCTATAACCATGAAGCAATACTATGGCACAGGAATTTATTCCTTTTTTATATATGTTTTTCAGATCCATAAAGACTTTTTCTTCATCCAGTTGTTTTAATATTTCACCTTCATTACTTATTCTTTCATCTACTTCAATTACTTCTTCATAAAGAAGGTCAGGTAATATTATATGTTTTTTAAATAGTTCAGGCCTGTTTTGATATCCTATTAGGAGAGCATGGCGAAAACCTTTTGTGATAAAAAGAACTACTCTTTCTCCTTTTCTTTCCAGAAGTGCATTTGTAGCGACAGTGGTACCCATTTTTACAGAGTCAATTATATCAGGTATGTCATCTTCTTTTTTCAGTCCGAGAATTTCTCTTATGCCGTATATGGCTGAGTCTCTGTAACGGGCCATGTTGTCAGAAAGAAGTTTGTGAGTAATAATAGAGCCGTCAGGTTTTTTTGCTACAATATCAGTAAAGGTTCCGCCCCTGTCAATACAGAACTGCCATTTTGGATTATTCATAGATAAGGAATACCTCTTTTATAATCGTGATGCGTGATGCGTGATGCGTGATGCGTGTCGTTCAAGGGCGTTTAATTAAACGCCCCTACTACTCACTCTTCACAGGGCGAACACAAGGTTCGCCCCTACTCACCCTTCACAGGGCGAACACAAGGTTCGCCCCTACTCACTTTCACGTTTCACGTTTCACGTTTCACGTTTCACGTTTCACGTTTCACGTTTCACGACTCACGTTTCACGTTTCACGACTCACGTTTCACTTCTCCACTACCCATCGGAATAGTAAAAGTAAAAACAGTTCCTTCTCCCTCTTTACTTTCTACCATTATATTTCCACCGTGAGCCTGAACTATACATTTGCATATGGAAAGCCCAAGGCCAGTACATTTTTCTCCGTTTGTCGGAAGTACGCTGGTTCTGAAAAGCTCATTGAATAAATGTTCAAGCTCTTTCTCTGGAATACCCTGTCCGTTATCATGGACTGAAATTTTCAAGTGATCATCTTCACCTGTTGCTATTACTTTTATGTCTGTGCCTGAATGGGAAAATTTTATGGCATTTGTAAGCAGATTGGTCAATACCTGATTTATTCTATTTGTATCCATAAAAACTTCAGCTATATCTTTTTCCACTTCCAGTGTAATTTCAATATTTTTTGCTTTACCAAGGATTTTATTGCATAAATACCAGTCAGTTAGATATGAAGAAATATCTGTTTTCTTTTTCTGTAATTTCCATTTTCCTGACTGAATAACACTCAGGTCAAGCAGATCATCTATGAGACAGAGCATAGTTCTGCACATTTTCTGAATATCTGCAATAATCTCTTTCTGTTCCTCTGTGATATCTCCTAAAAAGCCATGATTGAAGAGTTCGAGATAACTTTTTACTACCATTACAGGACTCCTTATGTCATGGGCTACAATACCTAAAAATTTGTTTTTCATTTCATTTAACTCTATTACTTCCTGATAAAGCCTTCCTTTTTCAACTATTATAGATACAGAATTTGCTATTTCTAAAAATATATCTACATGTATGTCACTGTAAGTATTGGCTTCTTTACTGGTAAAAAACAGGAAACCTGAAGGTTTCCCATTTGCAATTAATGGACATGTGAGATTTGACATCATGCCTTCTTCTACCATAAGTTTTGTTGAAACAGAAGAAGGATTTTCCATCAGATAGTTTTTTAAATTGTTTATAATACGGGGTTTCCCTGTGTTTATGATATGTTCAAGAGTACTTCCTTTTAATTTTGCAGAATAACCAGGTTTTAATACTATTTTTTGCAGTTTGGACTTTGCCCATTTAGAAGTGACTGATGAACAAGTTTTTTCCAGGAAGGCTATACCAATTCTTTCATAGGGTATTAAAATTTGAAAGGAGGAAAATATATAATCCATGATTTCATCAAGGAATATTCCATGATTTATTTTTTCAGTAATCTTTTGAAGGATTTTCATTTTTTCAAATTCTCTTGCTGTTTTATCTGTTTCATTCATAAATTGAGTATTTTCTTCCTGATTAAAAATATTATCATAATAAGTTATATTGTTCACTTAGAAACCTCCATCAGTGTTGAAAATTATATAAAGCTAGATTCAAATTATAAGGCAAAAACCCTTCTGTAAAATTTGAATTATTTACTTTCAACTTTTCAACTATAATAATATGTGATATAATGTATAAACATTTAAAATCTTACTGACCTTGAGCATGAGAATGTAATAATGTGGTTCCTCCCGTCACGCGTTACGCGTCACGAGAATTAAATATGAATTATTTATGCTCACATCAGTAATATTCATCCACGCGTCACGCGTCACGAAATACAGGAAGCAGGATGTTTTTATGGAGACTTATTCTCAGGAAGAAATGGAATCGTTAGAAATACTTGTAATAGATGATGATGAAAGTATAAGAAAATTAGTATATGAAGTACTTACAAATGACGGGCATATTGTTGTACCTGTCGGAAGTGCTGAAGAAGGACTTGAACAACTGCCATATATGACCTTTAAGATAGCCTATGTAGACAATAGATTGCCCAATATGCAGGGTATAGTTTTATGTGAATATCTTAGAAGAAATAATCCTCTTATGAAGATAGTACTTATGACTGCCCATCCTGATAAGAATATAACCAATAAAGCGGCAAAGATAGGTATAAACTTTCTGGAAAAACCTTTTAATATATATGATTTAAGTAGAATAGTCAGGGAATATAAAGATGAAATAGAAGCTGTAGATAAACAGAAACTTATGGAATTAAATCCCAATTATTATGTCGATCTTTCAGAAATACTCAATTATGCCTATGAACTTTTTGATACTCCCAATGTGCCTGAAAGACTCAAGAAGAAAGTGATAAAAACAGTTCAGTCCAGTCTGCATATGATGTTAAGTGATGCCAATTATAATGAAACAGATAGAGCCAAAGCTTTTATAGGTCTTATAATAGCAAAGACCTTCTCAGTATATATACCCAAGATAAATGAAAAATCCCCTTATGAGGTATATGATACGAGAATGAAAGAACTTGGTAAACATGAGGTTTTTAAAGGACTTTATTAAATCCAATCCTCTATCCAAATAAATCCCCAAAATTGCCATGACCGTCTGGTCAAAACGAAAGATGAGAATCTTACAATTCATTTCACATTTCACATTTCACATTTCACGATTCTCAAAAATCCCGGTCAAAATTGCCATATTGAATTTTGTGTGATATAATATACGCTATATTTTACGCATTACGCATCACGCATTACGATTCTGAGGAGTTATTATGAAATATTTTTTATTTATTCCGTTATGTTTATTTTTATTAACTATTCCTGTCTTTGCTCAGAGCACCGGTCAGTATTATATTTCTCCAGGCAGAGGTATAGAAGGTTTACTCTATTTAGGTCAGGATATGGGAAGAATGTTTGAACAATGGGGAGCTTCAGATTCTATAAAGGAAGGTTATAATGTCCTCATATATGATTATAAAAAATATGATCTTACCTTCGGTGTTGAAATCTATTCAAACAAAGTAGTTATGATATTTATAAATACCTATATATATAAAACTCCTGAAGGACTTTCTGTAGGTTCTTCTCTGTCAGATGTCTATAGAGTTTATGGCAGTTCTTACAGGCTTCAGCCTGAGACAGCTATGGGAGGTAATGCCCTCTTTTACGATAACCGTGGCATAGGCTTTGGAATAAATAACAATAGTGTTGTATCGATTGCAGTCTATTATCCACAGTGAACTGCCTGCGAATTAATTCGCAGGTTTCCTGATTTTTTGACCATGCCTGCCATCAGACAGATTCAGACCGCTGCCAGACAGAGGCACAATCTCCACTCTTTCACTTATTTACAACTATTATTTCAATTCGTGGGCTTTTCCCATGATAGTAATAAAAAAAGAAGGAAAAAATCTTTAATAAAAGAATAATATATTAAAAATCAATTATTTTTAAGGAGGATATTCATGAAAGACTTGAAAGGAACAGAAACAGAGAAAAATTTAATGAAAGCCTTTGCAGGAGAATCACAGGCAAGAAATCGTTATACCTATTTTGCAGGACAGGCCAAAAAAGAAGGTTATGTTCAGATTGCCGGGATTTTTGAGGAAACAGCAGATCAGGAAAAGGAACATGCAAAGAGGTTTTTTAAATTACTTTCCGGTGGAGAAGTAGAAATAACTGCATCATTCCCTGCAGGTGTTATAGGAACAACAGCAGAAAATTTGAAAGCTGCCTCGGCAGGTGAATATCATGAATGGTCGGAATTATATCCTTCCTTTGCTAAAATTGCCAGAGAAGAAGGCTTTGAAACTGTGGCAAAGGTATTTGAATTTATTTCTGTAGCAGAAAAGCAGCATGATAAGAGATATAAAGGACTTCTTACAAATCTGGAGAAAGGCCTTGTATTTAAAAAAGAAAAACCTGTTGTATGGAGGTGCCTTAACTGCGGTTATCTTCATGAAGGGCCTGATGCACCTGCTACCTGTGCTGCCTGTGCCCATCCTCAATCTTACTTTGAATTATTAGGAGAGAACTGGTAAAATTTTTTAAGAAAGAGGTTGTACTTTATGGTTACAGAGTTTAAATCTGTCGATGATATTCTTGATTTTGCAATTAAAAATGAAGAAGGAGCAGTTCATTTTTACACAGACCTGTCAGAAAAAATGAAAAAACCTGCTATAGTTCAGATTTTTAAAGATTTTGCCAGAGAAGAAGAGGGACATAAGGCAAAACTACTGGATATTAAGAGTGGGAAACTCCTGATAACATCTAAAGAAAAGGTTATGGATCTCAAAATATCTGATTATATAGATACAGATATTCAGATTAAAGAAAACCTTGACTATCAGGATGCTCTTGTGCTGGCAATGAGAAAAGAAAAACAGGCTTTTAAATTATACACGGATCTTGCATCTAAAACTGATAATGAACAGATAAAAAAATTACTCCTGGCTATAGCCCAGGAAGAAGCAAAACACAAACTCCGTTTTGAACTGGAGTATGATGAGATAGTTCTTACGGACAATTAAATGGTGAAAAGTGAAGAGTGAAGAGTGAGAAGAAAAAAGTGAGAAGTGAGAAGTGAAAAGTGAAAAGTGTTTATGGTTTAAGGTTTAGAGACTGTAAGAAAATAACCATGGCAAATTGTTAGAACGGTTATCATCCTCGCGTCACGCGTTACGCGTTACGCGTCACGATATAGACTGTAAATATGATGGGGTTATTTTTCGACAACCCCTTATGAAAGGAGTTAATTAAAATGATTAAAGAAAAAATGGAAAAAGCTATCAATGAACAGATAAAAGAAGAATTATTTTCTTCCTATCTATATCTATCTATGTCTGCCTATTGTCAGTCTGTAAATCTTCCTGGTTTTGCAAACTGGATGAGGGTACAGGCACAGGAAGAACTGATGCATGCCATGAAATTTTATGATTTTATTAATGAAAGACGGGGAAGGGTTTTATTGAAAGAGATAAAAACCCCGCAGCATGAATGGAAATCACCTCTGGAGATATTTGAAGATGTCCTCAGGCATGAAGAATATATTACAGGAAAAATTAATAATCTCGTAGATATAGCCATAGAAGAAAAAGACCATGCTTCAAATGTATTTCTTCAGTGGTTTGTAAATGAACAGGTTGAAGAGGAAGCAACTGCAGACGATATAATCAACAGGCTTAAACTTATCGGTGAGAGTAAAGGCGGATTTTTTATGATTGACAGGGAACTTGGAACAAGAGTATTTACTATGCCGGCAACGGGAGCTGTATAAATGAAAGCTGTTGAGATAAAACCTGATATTTACTGGGTAGGAGCTATAGACTGGGCTGTAAGAGATTTTCATGGTTATATTACACCCAGCGGAACAACGTACAATAATTATTTAATTTTAGATGATGAGATTACTCTTGTTGATACTGTCAAATTTGATTTCGGAGATATTGGAATTTCCAATATTACCAGTCTTGTGGATCCGTCAAAGATTAAAAATATTATAGTCAATCATATTGAAAATGACCATATGGGCTCTCTCCGCAGAATTATGAATTTAACAAAAAATGCCACAATCTATACTACAGAGAAGGGCAAAGCCGGTATGGCCAGATTTTTTGATATCTCAAAATGGGATATAAAAACTGTTAAAACAGGTCATGAGCTTAAAACAGGTAAATATACCCTCATGTTTATTGAAACTCCTATGATGCACTGGCCGGATTCTATGGTGACTTATGTAAAAGAAGCAAGTCTTTTAATATCTCAGGATGCCTTCGGACAGCACTACGGATCAACAGAAAGATTTGATGATGACTTTATTGCTTCTGCCTCGGAAGCAGAACTGGAAGATGCAGTAATTGATTATTACGCAAATATTTTAATGCCCTTTGGTAAACTCATAAAAGCAAAAATAGGAGAAATAAAGAAACTGGGTATTCCTATAGATATGATTGCCCCTGACCATGGCTTTATATGGAGGAAAAATCCGGGAAAGGTTATGGACATGTACCTCAATATGGCCTCTGGTAAATCAAACCTTAAAATTGCTATTATTTATGATACCATGTGGCATGGAACAGAGATTATGACTCAGTCGATAATACAGGGTATAAAAGATGAAGGAGTGGGGTGCAGGGTTATAAAACTTCGTGCCACTCCTATGAGTGTTGCTATTAAAGAATTCTGGAAGAGCCGTGGATGTCTTATAGGCTCTCCGACACTTAATAATGAAGTCTATCCTTCTGTAGCAGAATTTATTATGCATCTTCGCGGACTTCGGCCTTCTGACAGAATGATGGGGGCTTTTGGCTGTTATGGATGGGGTGGAGGAGCAGTTAAATGGCTTTACAATGAATTTAAAGGCATGAAACTTGAAGAAGTAGGACCGGGACTGGAGATAAATTACAGACCTCTTCAGGAAGACGATCAAAAATGTTACGATTTTGGCAGAGGATTTGCCAGAAAAGTAAAAGAATTTCACAAAAAATATGAATAAGCACTTCTGAATATCAGAAGTTATCTATTGATAGTAAATATAGAAATTATTTTGAAAGGAGTGAATCTGACAGAATGAAATACGAATGTGAAATGTGCGGGTATATTTACGATCCGGAAGTAGGAGATGCTGATGGAGGTATTGCTCCCGGAACTCCCTTTGAAGATATACCTGATGACTGGGTTTGTCCTGTATGTGGTGTTGGTAAAGATAGTTTTTCTGCTGTGGAAGAATAATATAGGTTCAGTGACCAGTGAGCAGTGACCAGTAAACAGTAATATAATTTGGTAATTTGTGAGTTATAACTGATATAAACTGGTAACTGCTCACTGATATAAACTGGTCACTGTCTATTAAGGAGTTTATTATGGATGTCCTCATGCTTTCACGTCTGCAGTTTGCTGCTGCAACATTCTTTCATTTTCTCTTTGTTCCTCTTACCCTGGGTCTATCGGTACTTATAGCAATTATGGAGACAATCTATGTAAGAACAGGCCATGGAGTATATAAAAAAATGGCACAATTCTGGGGGAAAATCTTTCTTATAAATTTTGCTATAGGTATTGTTACAGGTATAACACTTGAATTTCAATTCGGAACAAACTGGTCAAGATATTCAGCCTATGTAGGTGATATCTTTGGTGCTCTTCTTGCAATTGAAGCTACTGCCGCTTTTTTTCTTGAATCTACTTTTATAGCAGTATGGCATTTCGGATGGAATAAACTTTCCCCGAAGTTTCATGCCGTCTCTATATGGATTGTAGCCTTTGCATCCACCTTTTCAGCTCTCTGGATACTTATAGCCAATGCATGGATGCAGCATCCTGTAGGATATACAATAAGAAATGGCAGAGCAGAACTTACGGATTTTCTGGCTGTAGTAACACAACCTTTTGCCATACAGGAATTTATCCATACAGTAACTGCTGCATATATACTTGCAGGTTTTTTTGTCATGGGTGTAAGTGCCTATCACATACTTAAAAAACAGAATAGTGAATTTTTTCTTAAATCTTTCAGAATAGCTCTTATTTTTTCCCTTATTTTTTCAATCGCAGAGGTTATGCATGGACACATTCACGGTGGAGAGGTGGCAAAAATACAGCCCGCAAAACTGGCAGCTATGGAATCCTTCTGGGAAACAAAAAAGAATGCTCCTTTTACTATGTTTCTCATTCCTGATGAAAAAAATGAAAAAAATCTGGCAGAAATAATACATGTTCCGGGAGCATTAAGTATGCTTGCCTATCATTCACCTGATGCCACTGTAAAGGGACTTAAAGATTTCCCGAAATCAGAAAGACCGCCGGTATTTATAACTTTTGTAGCATTCAGGGTAATGGTTGGTCTTGGTATGCTTTTTATGTTGCTCACTATTGTGTGTTTTCTTTTACGTAACAGACTTGAAACAAATAGATGGCTTTTATGGATAATGGTTGCTTCTATTCCTCTTCCTTACATTGCCTGTGAAGCAGGATGGACCCTGGCAGAAGTGGGAAGACAGCCATGGATTGTTTATGGATTGATGAAAACGGCAGATGCTGTTTCTCCCATAAGCAGTTCCCAGGTTTTAATTTCTCTTATAGCATTTATACTGGTTTATTCTCTTCTTGGCCTTGCTGCCTTTTATCTCATTTATATAAATGCAATAAAAGGGCCTGAACCGGTACGGAAAGGAGATGTAGCAAACCATGCTTGAAACTATATGGTTTATTCTCTGGGGTCTTCTCTGGGCAGTATATTTTATGCTCGATGGTTTTGATCTTGGCCTGGGTACTCTCATGCCATTTCTGGCTAAAGGTGAGGAAGACAGAAGGATTATATATAATTCCATAGGGCCTTTCTGGGATGGTAATGAGGTATGGCTTATTTCTGCAGGAGGAGTTACTTTTGCTGCTTTTCCAAAAACCTATGCAGTTATGTTCAGCTCTATGTATTCAGCATTGATGCTGGTCTTATTTGCCCTTATACTGAGAGGCATATCTGTTGAATTCAGAGGTAAACTGGATAATCCTATATGGAAAAGAATATGGGATACAGGTCTTGTTGCAGGTAGTTTTCTTCCTGCCCTTCTACTTGGCGTGGCCTTTGCAAATATCTTTCAGGGTATTCCTATTGACGGAGAAGGTATATATAGAGGAAATTTCTTTACACTTCTCAATCCTTATGGACTATTAGGCGGAGTGTTTTTCCTTCTTTTATTTCTGCTTCATGGTTCTCTCTGGCTTGCTATCAAATCATCAGGAGAACTTAATAATAGAGCAGCAGGTCTTTCAGGAATTTTATGGGTAACCCTTCTGGTAGTTACTGTAATATTTCTCCTTGTGACAAAATTACTTACAGGACTATTTGATAATTATATCCATATGCCTGTTTTATTTATTATTCCTTTATTGACTGTTACAGGCCTTGTATTATCAAGATTGTTTATACACAGAAAACAGTGGTGGAAAGCCTGGTTTTCATCATGTCTGACTATAGTGAGTGCCACATTTTTTGGCGTTACAGGACTATATCCTGATATGTTACCGTCAAGTATAAGCAGTTCATACAGTATGACAATATATAATTCTTCATCGAGTCCTCTTACATTGAAGATAATGCTTGTTGTCGCTCTTATTTTTGTTCCCATAGTAATTGTCTATCAGGCCTGGGTATATAATCTTTTTAAAGATAAGTTGACTGCAGAAGATCTGGTATATTAGTGAAAAGTGAAGAGTGAAAAGTGAAGAGTGAAAAGTGAAGAGTGAAAAGTGAAGAGTGAAAAGTGAAGAGTGAAGAGTGAAGAGTGAAAAGTGAAGAGTGAGTAGGGGCGTTTAACTAAAAGCCTAAACGCATTACGCATTACGCATTACGCATTACGCATTACGCATCACGCGTTACGCGTTACGCGTCACGATTCTTATGAGGAGGACCTATGGTCAGATATATTTTATATAGTCTGCTTTTTTTATCTCTCTTTATTAAAATCCCCCTTTATTGCAGTGAAACAATTGAATATAAAGGAGATTATGCCGAAGGTATGGCCTGTGTGAAAATCGGTAGTAAATATGGTTATATAGATTTCAGTGGAAATATAGTTATTCAGCCGCTTTTTGAGGAAGCACATAATTTTTCCGGAGGACTGGCATCTGTAAAAATCGGCGGTAAATGGGGGTATATAGATAATAAGGGTAAAATAATTATTGAGCTGCAGTTTGATGAAGCAGGAGATTTATATAAAGGTATGGCCCCTGTATGGGTTGGAAATAAATGTGGCTACATAAACAGTGAAGGTAAAGTTATTGTTAAACCCCAATATGACTCAGTATCAGATTTTTATGAAGATATTGCAGTAGTACGGAATGGTGATAAATATGGATATATAGACAGAAGAGGAAAAATAATTCTTGAACCTGCCCTTGATTATGCCTACAGTTTTTCCGAAGGGTTTGCTGCAGTAAAGGTTAATGATAAATGGGGTTATATGGACAGAACAGGAAATATTGTTATTAAACCACAATTTGATGAGGCAATGGCTTTTTTTCAGTCAATGGCTGTAATAAGAACAGGGGAGAAATCTGGCTATATAGACACTTCAGGTATTATTGTAATAAAGCCGGAATTTGACAGAGCCTGCAGTTTTTCCGAAGGACTGGCTGCAGTAAAGGTGGGTCATTTCTGGGGTTATATCGATAGAGAAGGTAAGATACTTATAAAACCTTCTTTTGACAGAGCAGATTATTTTCATGACGGACATGCTCTCATAGTGAAAGGTAATAAATCAGGCTATATTGATAAGTCAGGTAATATAATATGGAATTCTGAAAAATAATGAGGAGTTTATTTCCATGAAAAAACTTTTTTTACTGGTTTTTCTTTTATTTATTTCTATTCTTCTTGTAATAAACTGTAAGCCTTCTTCTCAAAATACTCCTGGACCTGTATCACAGGCGCCTTCAGGCTCAGGTGAAGCAGCCATTCTTGTCAAACAGGTTTCTGCTATTTTCGGCACTATACCTGAAAAAATGCCGGGAGCAGATAAAGATACAGAAGAGCTTGTAAGACTGGGAGAGAAACTTTATTTTGACAAGAGACTCTCTGATAAGGACAGTCAGTCCTGTAATACCTGCCATATGGTGGACAATAAAAAAGGCGGTGTAGATAATTTACCTACTTCTCCCGGTGCCCATGGCAAAAATGGTAAAAGAAACTCACCGACTGTACTCAATGCAGGTTTTCAGTTTGTACAGTTCTGGGACGGCCGTGCCGCAACACTTGAAGAACAGGCAAAAGGACCTATGTTAAATCCTGTAGAAATGGCAATGACAGATGATAAGAAACTGGTTAAAAAAGTGAGTAAAATAGCTGAATATAAAGATTTATTCAAAAAAGCTTTTCCCTCAGATAAAAAACCTTTTACTTTCGATCATATTACTATGGCAATAGCTGCCTTTGAAAGAACCCTTAAAACCAGTGATCGTTTTGATGAATTTATGAAGGGAAAATATAATGCTCTTTCTGCTGATGAGCAAAAGGGAGCGAATATGTTTATCACAACAGGTTGTATTACCTGCCATGCCGGCCCTCTCCTGGGGGGAAGTATGTATCAGAAGATAGGAGTTTTTAAACCTTATAAAAATACAAAAGATCTCGGACGTTATGAAGTAACGAAAGAGGAAGCAGATAAATTTATCTTTAAAGTGCCTATGCTCAGAAATATTGCTATTACTGCTCCCTATTATCATGACGGTCAGATAAAAACCATGGAAGAAGCAGTAAAAGATATGGGATCTTTACAGCTCGGCAAAGATATGACAGATGGTGATATAACTTCTATAGTGGCTTTTTTTAAGAGTCTTACCGATAAGAGCAGGATTTAATGATTATGGGTTTTAGGTTATGGGTTATGGGTTATGGGTTTTAAGCTTCTTAACCCAACACCCAACACCCAACACCTGACTTAGAATGGAGTTAGATTTGAAAGATAATAAAAAGAATTTTGTAGATTCCATATGGCTTTTTTTTGTTTCTATGAAGGTTGCAGTTTTTTTTATAATACTCGTTGCTATTGTATCAATCATAGGGACTCTCATACCTCAGAATGAACAGGTGGAGAGCTATCAAAAATTTTACTCTCCTTTCTGGTATCATCTTATAATTACCCCTGGTTTTAACAATCTTTATAACTCTCTTATCTACAGAATATTACTTGCCATTATAGGAATAAATATAACTATCTGTTCTATAGAACATACGGTTAATAGACTTAAAAGGAAAAAAATAGCTCTAGCTTTTGAAGTCTATAAAAATTTCATGAACTTTTCCGTATCTCCTGTAGAAATAAGTGATAAAATTTTAAAGTATCTTTATCGGAAAGGCTTTCATGTAAATCATGAAAAGGATGGTGACGGAAATATTCATATATATGGTGAAAAGGGTAGTTTTAAACAATGGGGCCCTTTTATCATTCATATAAGTATTCTTGTAATATTTGCCGGAGCTATATATGGCGGGCTTACAGGCTATAAAGAATATGTTACTCTCTTAGAGCAGCAGGACATATATACAGAAAAAAACAATAATTTTCAGGTAAGACTTAAAGATTTTCATGTAGAGCTATATGAAAATCACAGAATAAAACAGTATTTAAGTGATCTTGAGGTTCTGGAAGATAGCAGGAAAATACTGGAAAAAACCATATCTGTTAATGATCCTCTGGAATATAAAGGTGTTGTATTCTATCAGGCAGACTGGGGTATGGCAGCTATGGAATTTTCTGTTATATCACCTGACGGAATAAAGGAAACTTATTTTGTTCAGCTTGACGAGAGGGGAAATCCTTTAAATGGCAATAATTTTTTTATTCTTTCCAATGACTGGGTAGTTAAAACAGGATATTTTTATCCTGATGTGTTTATTGATGGAAATACTGTAAAATCCCTGTCCTATTTCCCTGTCAATCCTGCTGTTACATTACAGATATGTAGAGAATTTATGGTTAACTCTTCATGGCTTGAACTGGGGCTCTTTGAAAAAGGAATATCCAGAGATGTTGAAGGTTATACAATTACCTTCAACAGGGTAATAGAATATACAGGCCTTCAGGTAAAGAAAGATCCCGGCGTGCCTGTCGTATATTTCGGATGTTTCCTTATGATGGCCGGAATGATTGTAACTTTTTATACATCCAGAAAAATTATAAGAATATTTTTGAAATATTCAGATGAACATGTATCGGTTTATGCAGGTTTTTCCGGTAAAGATGAAGAATCTCATCAGATGTTTCTGGATAAAATGAAAAAATACCTGACAGAGCTTCAGGGTTTTGTAAAATAATAATCCTCGCGTCACGCGGCACGCGTCACGCGTCACGATTCAAAGGAGGTCTGATTATGTCAGAAAAGAAACCGGAAGATTTAAAACTTCCGAATGTGGAAATATTACTTGCAAACTTCATAGGAATCCTTGGTAATAAAGCCTATGATTCTCTTGGTCTTATTCCGAAAGAAGGAACAAAGATTGATTTAAATCAGGCAAAACTTGCCATAGACAGTATGAATGCCATGATTGAAGTGGTAGGTCCTATGGTAGACAAAAAACAATCTCAGGAACTCAGAAACCTTCTGGCAAGTCTCAGAATGTCATATGTACAGAGGGCAGGAAATTATGTCCCGCCAAAATAGGGAAGAGTCATTGCAAAAAGAAATAATCATAGGTACAAGAGGAAGTAAACTTGCTCTCATACAGTCTGAAGAAATCAGGAGGAAACTTCAGGAAAAAGGATACTCTTCTTCTCTTAAAATAATAAAAACTAAAGGTGATAAAATACTTGATACACCTTTATCTAAAATAGGTGATAAAGGATTATTTGTAAAAGAAATAGAAGAGGAACTTTTGAATAAAACCGTAGATATAGCAGTCCACAGTCTGAAGGATCTTCCTTCTGTACTGCCTGATGAATTATTTATAGGGGCAACTACAGGAAGAGTAGACAGAAGAGATATTTTTATTTCAAAGGATGGTAAAAAACTATCTGAACTTCCCTGTTCATCAATCATAGGAACAGGGAGCCTCAGAAGAAAAGCTCAGATTCTTGCGTTAAGACCTGATTTTATTGTAAAAGATATGAGAGGAAATCTTGATACAAGACTCAGAAAACTTGGAGAAGAAGAATTTGACGGCATAATACTTGCAGCTGCCGGTCTTATAAGGATGGGCCTGATAGATAAAATTACAGAATATCTTTCGCCTGACCTTGTCCTGCCTTCTGCAGGACAGGGAGTTATTGCAGTGGAGGTAAGAAAAGATAATAAAGAAATTCTCCACATACTTAAAAAAATAGATGAGCCTGTCAGCAGAGATGAAATATCTGCTGAAAGGAGTTTTCTTTTTACCATGCAGGGAGGATGTCAGATACCTGCAGGTGCATCTGCGTCAGTATCAGGTAATAGCCTCACATTGAAAGGTTTAATTGCCAGCCTGGACGGGAAGAGACTATTCAGAGGAGAAATCACAGGAGACAGAGCTAATGGAAAAGAACTGGGACGGAAACTTGCAGAAAAGCTTCTTTCTGATGGAGCAGCTATTATTTTAAAGGAACTGAGGGAACGTGACTGGTAATGAATATTATCCGGTACTATTAAAACTTTCCGATAGAAAATGTCTTGTCATAGGCGGAGGCAGAGTAGCTGAAAGAAAGATCTGCTCTTTACTCGAAGCAGGAGCCTCTATATCAGTAATAGCACCTTCTATAACAGACCATTTAACAGATCTCTGGAGACATGATAAAATAACATATATAAACAGAGAATATGAAAAAGGTGATATGAAAGGTGCTTTTCTTGTAATTTCTGCAACAAATTCTTCTCCGGTAAATAAATCTGTTTATGAAGAAACGAGAGAACTGGGAATAATGGCAGATATTGTTGATGAACCGTCACTATGTGATTTTATTGTTCCATCATGTATCAGAAGAGGGCCTCTTGTAATAACAGTTTCTACATCAGGCAACAGTCCTGCTCTTTCAAAAAAAATAAGAAAAGATCTTGGAAAAATTTACTCTGAAGAATATGGAATTTTTGCTACCATACTTGGAAACCTGAGAGGGAGAGTACAGAAAGAAATAGTAGCAGAAGAAAAAAGAAAGAAATTCTGGGAAGCTCTTATGGAAAGTAATATTCCCGAATTATTAAAAGATGGAAAAAAGAGAGAAGTCGAAGAATTAATAGAAGAGATATTTACAGAAATCAGTGACCAGCCCTGATCGCTGGTCACTGTTCACCGGGCGAACACAGGGGTTCGCCCCTACTCACCCTTCACCCTTCACCCTTCACTCTACCCCTACATATTACTAAAAATTCCGAGCCTGTCCTTTATACTGTTTATTTTAAAAGTCAGTTCTTCTTTTCTGACCTTTTCTTTATTTATAATATCCCCGGGAGCTTTTTCTAGAAAATCTTCGTTTGTAAGTTTATTATTTATTTTTACAAGATCTTGCTCCAGTTTTTCTATTTCCTTCCGGAGTTTTGTCTTCTCCTGATTTATATCTATAAGATCTTTTACAGGCATATATATAACTATAGTCTGAAAACAATGAGAAAAAGCCATTTTAGGCTTTTCTTCAAAGGTGGCAACTATAGTAAGATCATTGATTTTTCCAAGTTTACTTATATAAGAGCAGTGTTCTTCTATAAGTGTTCTATCCTGTTCTTCAGGAGCTTCTATATATATCTGTATCTCTTTTGAAGGGGCAATTGATAGATCACCTCTGAGTGCCCTTACTGATTTTACTATGCCTGAAAGTATATTCATTTTATCTTCGGCTTTTACATCTATCATATTTTCATTTATGGAAGGCCACTCGGCAAACATTATAGAGCCATTGCTTTGCGGTAAATAAGACCAGAGTTCTTCTGTAATAAATGGCATAACGGGATGGAGCAGTTTGATAGAACCTGTAAGTATATACCAGAGAACATACTGGACAGTAAATTTTCTTTTCTCATCTGAAGAATAAAGAGATAATTTTGAAATTTCAAGATACCAGTCACAGAATTCATTCCAGAAAAATTCGTAAAAATCTCTTGCACCATCACTGAATTCATAGTTGGCATAACTGTAGGTCATTTTTGTTACAAGACCTGCATAACGGCTTATTATCCATTTATCAGGTAATTCCAGTGTAAGATCATCGATTGATATAGTGCCTGGAGTAAAATTTTCCAGATTCATTAAAGTAAATCTTGTGGCATTCCAGATTTTATTGGCAAAATTCCTGCTCATTTCCAGTCTTTCTTCTGTGAATTTTACATCCTGCCCCTGGGCAGTCATATAGGTGAGTCCAAATCTTGTGGCATCTGTACCGTATTTATCCATTAAATCAAGTGGATCAATACCGGTTCCAAGGGATTTGCTCATTCTTTTTCCTTCTGTATTGAGTATTGTTGCATGAATAAAGACATGATGAAAAGGTACGTCAGATTTAAATTCCAATCCCATCATCATCATCCTTGCGACCCAGAGGTATATAATATCTCTTGCTGTAACAAGAACAGAGGTGGGATAAAAATATTTTATATCTTCTGTATCTTCCGGCCAGCCCATAGTAGATAAAGGCCACAGACCTGAACTGAACCATGTATCGAGAACATCAGTCTCCTGGTGTATTGATGGCCCATTACATTTTTCACATGCTGAAGGTTGCTCTATTGAGGAAAAATAATTATTACAGTCATCACAGTACCACACTGGTATACGATGACCCCACCATAACTGTCTGGAAATACACCAGTCTTTTATATTTTCCATCCAGTAAAGATAGAGATCTTTATATTTCTCAGGGAAAAATTTTGTATGACCTTTCTTAACTGCTTCTATGGCAGGTACTGCAAGATCTTTCATTTTGCAGAACCACTGTTCTGAAATATGAGGTTCTATAGAGGTGTTACATCTGTAACATTTACCTACACCGTGAATATATGGTTCAACTTTTAACAGAAATCCCCCTTCTTTAAGATCTTCAATGATTTTTTTACGGCATTCTTCTCCTGACAGACCTTTATAAGGGCCTGCATGTTCTGTCATGATACCCTTTTCATTGATAACTACTATCTGTTCCAGATTATGACGGTGTCCCACTATAAAATCATTCGGATCATGGGCAGGAGTGATCTTTACTGCTCCTGTTCCGAATGACGGATCTACATATTCATCTCCTATGAGGGGAATTTTTCTATTCAATATTGGAAGAATGAGTGTTTTCCCTGCAAATGATCTGTATTTCTCATCTTCCGGATGAACTGCTACTGCCGTATCTCCAAGCATTGTCTCAGGTCTTGTTGTGGCAACTATTATACCTCCGTCTCCTTCCAGAAAAGGATAGTTTATATAATAGAGATTTCCTTCTGTTTCTTCATGTAAAACTTCCAGATCAGAAAGAGCTGTAAGACATCGAGGGCACCAGTTAATTATATATTTACCTCTGTATATAAGCCCTTTATCAAAAAGTGTCTTGAATGCTGTTTTTACAGCTTTTGAGCAGACTTCATCCATAGTAAATCTCTCACGGCTCCAGTCACAGGATATTCCCAGTCTCTGAAGTTGATATACAATATTCCTTCCATATTTCTCTTTCCATGACCAGACTCTTTTTAAGAATTCTTCTCTTCCCAGATCTTTACGGGTTAAACCTTCTTCTGCAATTTCTTTTTCAACTTTATTCTGTGTTGCTATTCCTGCATGGTCTGTTCCCGGAATCCACAGGGTATTATAGCCCTGCATACGCCGAAAACGTATTATCATGTCCTGTATTGTATTATCGAGGGCATGTCCCATATGTAACGAACCTGTAACATTGGGAGGTGGAATAACTATAGTAAAAGGTTTTTTATCCTTATTTACATTTACCTTGAAATAATCTTTTTCCAGCCATAGATTATAAAGTTTTTTTTCTATTTCATGTGGTTCATATACTGATTTTAGCTCCATATAAATGTACGTCCTTTTTTATATTTGTTTTTGTATAATCTGTGATACGTAATGCGTGATGCGTAATGCGTAATGCGTAATGCGTGATGCGTGATGCGTGATGCGTGATGTCCCTTCACTTTTCACTCTTCACTTTTCACTTTTCACTCTTCACTTTTCACTTTTCACTCTTCACTCTTCACTTTTCACTCTTCACTTTTCACCCTTTTACATACGAAAGAAGGAATTTTTCCTCATCATCTTTTCAAATGCCATGAAAATATCCATACCTACCTGGGCCGGTGCAAATTTTGCCATTTTTTCTATTGCTACTTCCGGAGAAAATCCTTTACGATAGGGCTTGTCAGTAGTCATTGCATCAAATGTGTCAGATACTGCCACAATTCTTGCCCCGAGAGGTATTTTTTCTCCTTTAATACCAGTTGGATAACCTGTGCCATCAAATTTTTCATGATGATATTTTACTATCTCTGTAAGTTCACTCAGAAAATCTACTTTCTGTATTATCTTTGCACCTTCAGTAACATGGGATTTTATTATTGCAAATTCATCATCTGTCAGTCCTTCCGGTTTAAATAATATTCTGTCAGGTATACCTATTTTACCTATATCATGCAATAAAGCTCCTCTTCTGATAATTTCTATCTGTTCATCATTAAGACCGAGATCTCCCGCCAGTGCTACAGCATATTTACATACCCTTTTGGAATGTTCTCTTGTATAATTGTCTTTTGCATCCAGTGCTTCTGCAAGGGTAGTAATAGTATCTTCAATACTGCTTTCAAGTTTTTTATAAGCTTCTGCCAGTTCTTCGTTTTTATTTCCAATTTCTATAAAAAGTTCTGCTGTTGCAATAGCAGATGCTGCTATACCTGCAAGTATGGAAAGGGTTCTTAAATCATCATCGCTGAATCTGTCATCTGTAAGTTTATTACATACTATAATGACACCTTTGTTTTCTCCCTTGTTTGCCATAGGTACACAGAGGATATTCTGCACCCTTTCCGGACATCTGGCAAAATAAGAGAAACGTGGATCATTATCACTTTTTGACAGTGATACAGGTTCTCCTTTTAAAGCTACAGTTCCCAGTATACCTTCTCCATATCTGCAGCTGAATATCTGTTCTGATACAGGTGAAAGATTATATCTTTCATAAACCCTTAATTCTCCTGATGTAGTTTTTAAGAGTGTAGCACCAACCCTTGCGCCACATTCTTCTGCAGCTTTTATCATTATAAGAGGAAGCAATTTCTTTATTTCTACCTCTGATACTATTTCCTGAATAATTTCATGTATACCATGAAATTCTCTCTGTTTTCTCCTGAAATTTTCTTCCATATTTGTATATTTCTGTAATTCCTTGCTCTGAGCCTGATATTTTCTTGTTATGTCTTCCAGTCTTTTGGGAGTTTCATCTACAACTATATGAGTGGATGACATAGGAGATAACATTTTAGAGATTGTTCCTACCAGAAATCCGCTTAAACAAAGTAAGGCTGAAAAAGGAATTATTGATTTAAAAGGATTTTTTATTGAGTCAACACCGTAAAAACCAGGCAGATTGGAACAGAGAATTATTATAACAGCAGTAAAGGCTGCAACTCCAAGAGAGTAAGGAAAACCAATCTGTGTTGCTATGTGGACTACAGGGAGAATGTACATAAAAATAAAGGGACTCTCTATACCGCCTGTCCAGAATATAAACATAGTGGCAAGTAAAAAATCTACAGAAGCAAAAATAATACTCATAACAGGATTATATGGTATGCTTTTCGTGAGTACTATGGCAGTTATAATGTAGAGGAGAGCCAGTATTCCTGTATTAAATATGTTCTTATAATTATAAAAAGGTGCATAGTCATTTTTTATGCTGTCTTCATCTTTAAGATATTTTATAAGTTTATCTTTGTTAATAACTTTTTCATTGTTTACAGTCTTTACTCCTCCTGCAGTTTCAAGCTTTTTTACATAAATGTCAATTTTTTTAGTAATGGCAGGAGAATCAGAAAAATACCCGTTGATACGTTTCAGGCTTATTTCTGAAGAACGACCTCCGGGAATCTGGGTAAAATAAAATGTTATAGCTACCAGAAAAGCTATTGCTCTTACTATATTTATCGTCATTTCAAAATCTATTTTATTTCTCATAATTTCATACTTCCCTCTATAATCTTTTTAATAAGCTATACAATACATGGAGAATATTACCGGTTACCCGGAACTTTTATTAACGATTATAACATAGAGGACCTGTTAAAAACAACCCCTGGAATCTAAAAACAGAATAAAGGATTCACGAGTATTTTATTTATTACCATAGTGAATCCTTTATTCTGTTATAATTATGCAGATTTTTCTCTCTTACCCTCTTCAATAGTTTCATATACTGGTTCTATCCTGTCTGTTATTACTTTTTCAGTAATAATGACTTTTTGAATAGAGGTTTGAGATGGAATTTCATACATTATATCAAGCATTATATCTTCCAGAATAGTTCTCAGAGCTCTTGCCCCTGTTTTACGTTTTTTTGCTTCTTTTGCTATGGCAGTAATGGATTCAGGAGTAAAAGCAAGTTCCACTCCATCCATATAAAACATTTTCTCATATTGTTTAATGAGAGCGTTACGGGGCATAGTTAAAATCTTTCCCAGTGCTTCTTCATCTAAAGGATGAAGGGTTGCTATAATAGGTAATCTTCCTATAAATTCCGGTATCAATCCAAATCTAAGAAGATCTTCCTGAAGAACATGGTTTAAAATTTCGCCCATTTTCTTTTCTTTTTTTGCTTTTGTATCTATTTTGGCACGAAAACCCATAGCTTTATTACTTATACGGGCTTCTATTATTTTATCAAGACCGTCAAAGGAACCGCCGCAGATAAATAATATATTTGTAGTATTTATCTGTATAAATTCCTGATGGGGATGTTTTCTTCCTCCCTGGGGAGGTACATTTACTGTTTCTCCTTCTAAAATCCTGAGTAAGGCCTGCTGTACTCCTTCTCCTGAAACATCTCTTGTTATGGAAGGATTTTCAGATTTTCTTGATATTTTATCTATTTCATCTATATAGACTATACCTTTTTCAGCTTTTTTAATATCATAATCTGCAGCCTGTATGAGTCTGAGAAGAATATTTTCTACATCTTCTCCCACATAACCTGCTTCAGTCAGAGAAGTAGCATCGGAAATTGCTATTGGAACATCCAGTATTTTTGCAAGAGTCTGAGCAAGGTATGTTTTTCCGCAACCTGTAGGGCCTATCATAAGGATATTACTTTTCTGAAGTTCTACATCATCTGCCTGAAGCTTTGAATTTATTCTTTTATAATGGTTATATACTGCTACAGAAAGAACTTTTTTTGCCTTATCCTGGCCTATAACATATTGATTGAAAATACCATTTATATCTTTAGGTTTTGGTAATCCACGAAAACGAAAACTCTTTTCAACTCTTTTTCCAAGCTCTTCTTCTATAATATCATTGCATAGTTCTATGCATTCATCACAGATATAAACCCCGGGACCAGCTATAAGTTTTCTAACCTGCTGGTGACTTTTACTACAAAAGGAACACTTAACCGGTTTAGTATCATCTCCAAATTTGAACAATATTATTCACTTCCTTATTTGAGTAAATTGAGTGAGGGGCTTATCTTGTGTTCTTGCTGATTATTTTATCTATAATCCCGTATTCTCTTGCTTCATCAGGAGACATATAATAATCTCTTTCAGTATCATGTTTAATTTTATCCATAGATTTACCTGTATGATGGGCAAGTATTTCATTCATAATACGCCTGGTTCTCATAATTTCCTGGGCATGTATGTCTATATCTGTCGCCTGTCCTCCAAGTCCTCTGATCCATGGTTGATGTATCAGAATTCTGGAATAGGGGAGAGCATAACGCTTGCCTGCTGAGCCGCCTGCAAGTAAAATAGCGGCAGCGCTTGCAGCAAGTCCCATACATATAGTTGACACATCAGGTTTTACTAACTGCATACAATCATAAATAGCCAGACCTGATGTAGTAGAACCGCCGGGGCTGTTTATATATAAATCTATATCTTTATCGGCATCATCTTTTTCAAGGAATAATAGCTGGGCAATTATAAGATTGGCCGACACGTCATCTATAGGGCTTCCTATAAAAATTATTCTCTCTTTTAACAGACGGGAATATATGTCGTAAGATCTTTCACCTCTCGGAGTCTGTTCAACTACCATTGGTACAAGATAAGAGGCTTTTATATCACTTTCTTCATAATTATTCACTGGTTTTCTACCTCCAATCGACTTGAAGCTAATAAATTAGCTAATTTTCTATAACACTGACATTGGTGAGCAGAAAATCTATAATTTTCTGTTTTCTCATCTGAATCTTCATATAATCTTCAAAGTCCTTTTTATCAAGGTTTTTATTGCTTTTCCCTTTATCTTTGAAGAATTCAAGCTTCCTTACTGCATCCTTTACCTCTTCTTCAGGTATATTTATATCTTCACTATTACCTATAGAATCAATGATAAGATCTACTTTTATAGATCTTACGGCTTCTTCCTTAAGTTTTTCAACATATTCTTCTTTTGTAATACCTGACTGCTGCAAATATGCATCAAGAGAAGAATGTCCCTGGGAAAGCTGTACTATGTGACTGTTCATAAGATTTGTTACTTTTGTATTTAATAGATATAATGGAATTTCCAGTTCCCCGCCCTTTTCTATAAGGTCAATTAATTTATTAAATAAATTTTCCTTTATATACCCTTTTTTCTTATCAGAAAGAATATGTTCCCATTCTTTTTTAAAATTTTCTTTTAACTCGTCAATAGTTTTAAACTGAGTAGTTTTTTCCAGAAATTCATCTGTAAGCTCCGGCAGGTGGACTTCCATAATAGAGTTTAAGCTGACATCATATGAAATCTTCCTGTCATCCTCTGTTATAGTAAATTCTCTTGTTTCGTCTATCTTCATACCTTCAATTTCCTTCATTATAGAAGGATCCATAGTATGTTCCTTGAAAAAAGTCCTTTTTCTGTTTGTATCTCCTTTAACTTCCTTTCCATCAGGGCCGGTCTCTGTAATCTGCATGGTAAAATCTACAAAGTCCCCTGTCTGGAGTCCTCTATCTTTTATTTCTTTTGTTTCTGCAAACTGAGTTTTAAAAACTTCAAGGCTTTCTTCTACCTGCTTATCATTTATATTAAATTTATCTTTTTCTATTTCTATCTGAATTGATTTATAGTCCGGAGCTGAAAGTGATGGTTTAACATCTACTTCTGCAGTAAAAACCATGGGATTTCCTTCTTCTATTTTTTTAATATCCAGTTCCGGTTCACCGAGAGGGAAAATATCTGTTTCTTTAATGGCCTGTGTATAGGCTTCTCCCAGCAGTAAATTACATGCTTCATCAGAGATTAAATCTTTTCCTATAGCTCTTTCGAGTATTTTCTTCGGTACTTTTCCCTTCCGAAAGCCCGGTATACTGGTTTTCTTGCTCAGTACATCGTAGGCTTTATTAAAAGCGCCTGTAACTTTCTGTGGTTCAACTTCAATATTTAAGAGCACACGACTCCCTGGTAATTTATTTACTGTAACTTGCATAATTTTCCCTCGCAATTTTTATAAGCTATTAGCTATCAGTTTTCATCTAACAGAAAATAATTAAATCTGATTGCTGATTGCTATTAATTAAAAATAGAGCGGAAGACGAGACTTGAACTCGCGACCATCTGCTTGGCAAGCAGATGCTCTACCACTGAGCTACTTCCGCTTATTGAAATTCTATTAAATTATCTTCCTGGGCGAGGAGAGATTTGAACTCTCACGGGGTCACCCCCACAAGATCCTAAGTCTTGCATGTCTGCCATTCCATCACTCGCCCTGAATCGTGAAAGGTGATCCGTGAAACGTGAAACGGTGTATATTCTTCGTTTCACGTTTCACGATTTATAATAGGCCGTACAGGATTCGAACCTGTGACACCCTGATTAAGAGTCAGGTGCTCTACCGACTGAGCTAACGACCCTCATCTGTGAAGGGTAAAGGGTGAAGTATGAAGGGTGGAAATTACTCTTCACTCTTCACTCTTCACCCTTCACTATTAATAGGCCGCACAGGGCTCGAACCTGTGACACCCTGATTAAAAATCAGGTGCTCTACCACCTGAGCTAGCGACCCGAATTTTAGAAAACGCGCCCGAAGGGATTTGAACCCCCAACCGGCGGATCCGAAGTCCGACGCTCTATCCGTTGAGCTACGGGCGCCTGAACCTCTGGGGCGAACGATGGGATTTGAACCCACGACTTCTGGTTCCACAGACCAGCGCTCTAACCAGCTGAGCTACGCTCGCCATATCACGCGCCCAAGAGGATTCGAACCTCTAACCTACGGATTAGAAGTCCGTTGCTCTATCCGTTGAGCTATGAGCGCTCGTATATCGGGGCGAGAGGATTTGAACCTCCGACCCCATGGTCCCAAACCATGTGCTCTGCCAAGCTGAGCTACGCCCCGTTCTTTACAGTAACCAATAGTATACTGAAAAAAAAATAGATTGTCAAGGTTTTATATTTTATTTTTTGATAAAAAATCAGCCAGCTTTTTAAAAGCTATAGCCCTGTGGCTTATCTGATTTTTTATGTCAGGCAAAAGCTCTGCCATTGTAGATTTCATGGAAGGTATGTAAAAAATAGGATCATAGCCGAAACCATTGTTGCCTGAAGGGGAACAGGCAATCATTCCTTCACATATTCCCCTGAAGAATTCAGTCCTTCTGTCAGGCCAGACAAGAGATGCGACACATATAAATCTGGCAGTCCTTTTTTCTTCCGGTACATCTTTCATCATAGAAAGGACTTTTGAATTTTTTTCTCCATAGCCTGCCCCTTCTCCTCCAAATCTTGCAGACATAACTCCAGGCATGCCATTCAGTGCATCAATTTCCAGGCCTGAGTCATCTGCTACGCAGAGTTTTCCTGTATATTCAACCATGGCCCTGGCTTTTATCCATGAATTTTCGTCAAAAGTTTTGCCTGTTTCCGGAACGTCGGGATAATCTTCCTTTTCATATGTCAGCACTTCCCAGTCCAGAGGAGCAAGTATATGAGATAACTCTTCCAGCTTGTGTCTGTTTTTTGTTGCAAGTAAAAGCTGTTTTTTCATAATTACGTGACGCGTAACGGGCAATGGCGTTAAGTTAAGAAACTTATAGTAAATTGGCTGCCTGGTGCTCTGGAGAAAAAATATCACGGCGGCATAAGTGTATTTAATTGATATACAGTGTAAAGTAGCATGATGTACGCTCTAACAGATATAAATGTTACAGTTTAGATTTTTTCGGAGGAGCGCCAGGCAGCCAATTTAGACTGGTTACAACGTTAACTTAATGACAGTGCACGTAACTGATGATTGGCACATTGCCTCTCACTTTTCACTTCTCACCTCTCACATTTTTATTTTTTAAAAGCCCATTTTACGCGTCACGCGTCACGCGTCACGCGTTACGATTCCTCTGTTATCTTTTACCGAATAAAGAAATATTATCAATATCTGATCCCAGTATTTCTTTCTGTTTTTCAATCAGTAAAGAAATGCCTCTTTTTCCCATTGTAAGTAAACTCTGAAGCTGTTCTTCCGACAGGGGGCGGCCTTCTGCAGTAGTCTGTATTTCTACAATCTCACCGAAAGAAGTCATGGCAAGATTAAAATCTACATCTACTTTTGAGTCTTCTTCATAATTCAGATCCAGTAATTCCTCCCCGTCTTTTAATCCTACACTTACTGCCGCAATATAACTGCGCAGTGCCCCTTTTCCTGCATCTTTTGTTGTTATGAGATATTTTATAGAGTCACAGAGTGCTATAAATGCGCCTGTAATAGCAGCAGTTCTCGTTCCTCCGTCTGCCTGTATTACATCACAGTCCAGTGTTATTGTTCTTTTTCCTATGGCTTTTAAATCTACTGCTGATCTGAGGGTTCTTCCTATGAGCCTCTGTATTTCACTGGATCTGCCTGAAGAGGAACGTCTGTTTCTGGTCTGAGTTGCCCTTGGGAGCATTGCATATTCAGCAGTCAGCCACCCTCTTTCTTCTCCTTCTTCTTCCAGAAAAGAAGGGATTTTATCTTCTATAGAAGCAGTGCATATTACCTTTGTATTGCCCATTTCTATCAGTGCCGACCCTTCGGCGTATTTTATGTAATTACGTATTATCTTTACCGGACGTAATTCATTGTTTTTTCTACCGTCTTTTCTTTCCATTGAATAACTCCTTTCAAAAGTTTAAAGCGTCTACTTCTGTAGACGCTTTAAAATAAAAAAAATATATAATTGCTTTATACTTCTAAAGGAACCAGGGAAAGATCTATTTCTGTAACATTTGGAATGGAACATCCAAGGAATTTTTCACCGACTGATTTAAAATGCATTGGATCTTTGCTTACGAAATATTCATGTTCCGGAGGAGTGTTATCTTCCCTTAACATATCTTTTCTGATTAAAAGTTCCTTTATAGCCTGAACAGTGTAATAAGCCGGGTCTATTAAATTAACATTACCACCGATGTTTTCCTGTATAATATCTCTGAGGAATGGATAATGAGTGCAACCTAAAACAAGAGTATCTATTTTAACTCTTTTAAGATCTGCTAAATATTCATCTACTATCCTTTTTGCCCTGCGGGAAGTAACTTCTCCTCTTTCAACGAGAGGAACTAATTTCGGGCAGGCCTGAGCATAAACATTGCGAACTCCATCAAGGCTTGTTATAACTCTTGAATAGGCATGACTGACAATGGTAACATTTGTGCCTATTACTCCTACTCTCTTATTTCTGGTAGCTTTAATGGCTGCCTGAGAACCAGGCAATATAACTCCCAGTATATCAAATTCATATTTACCTTTGATTTCAGGCAGTACGACAGCAGAAGTTGTATTACAGGCCATTACTGCTAATTTTATATGCTTTTCTCTTAAAAATTCTAATATTTCTGTAACGTAAGTTTTTAATTCAGCAGGTGATTTCGAACCATAGGGTACATGAACCGTATCACCGAAGTAATAGATCTCTTCATTAGGTAATTGCGAAAAAATCTCGGCAGCTACTGTTAATCCTCCCACTCCTGAATCAAAAAGGCCTATCGGTCGGCTATTCGCCACTCTATCACCACCACCTTGTTGTTTTTTCTCCCTAAACTACTCATACAACACCTTTATAATCACGAGAAGTTTCTACTGAACTCTCAGCATTTTTTATTTTTTTATCTAAAATCTTACGAAGAGAAAAATATTTCCTTTTGTAAAATAAAAATATATCCCTTTATTTTCTAGAAAATATTTTTTTTTCCTCTTTATCTTAATAATTTCATTAAATTTTTTTTAAAAACCCTGATGTAAAGGGCTCTTTTTACTATGATTTCTTGTTTTTCCTGTTTTTCATTTTGGAAAATTATAAAATACTTCATAATTTTATCACTAATATATTAATTAGACAATAGGAAATTTTAAAAATCTACTTTCTTGCAAAATTATTTTCCTCCTACTATGGCGGGATAGGTCGTATACTCACATATACCTTTGAAAATAGCCGTGGCAACCTTCTGGCGAAAAGGTGAACTGGATAATAATTTGCTGTCTTCGGAATTACTTATAAAAGCTATTTCCAGTAATGCAGCAGGCATTTTTGTATTTTTAAGCACATAAAATTTTGAACTTTTAATACCTCTATCCATTGTTCCAAGATCTGAGATTAAATACTTATGAATTACTGATGCAAGAGTTTTATCTACGTCTTTATAATAAAATGTAGTTGTACCTCTTACAGTTTCTTTAGTGCTTGAATCACAATGGATACTGATAAAAAGTGCTGCATTATTTTTATTTCCTGTATTGGCCCTTGCCCATAGTTCCTCTGAATCGGAACTGTCAGAACTTGTTACATCTCTGTCTGTAGAATGAGTCAGTATGGCATTCCATCCTTCCTGAATTAAGAGCTCCTGCAGTCTCAGTGATATATCAAGAGTTATATCTTTTTCTGCAAGACCTGTGGAAGGGTTAATAGCACCGTAATCTCCTCCGCCATGTCCCGGGTCTATTACTATTGTCTTCACAGTATTAACAAGATAACCTATAGTGCCTGTTCCAATGGTTGCCATGGAACTTTCATCAATTGTTTCTTTACCAATTTCCATTATTAACTGATTTGCTACAGTCTGTGACTGAAAGAAGTTTATTTTTACAGAAGTGTTTAATTTGAATACAAGTCTTACTACATTTGGAGATTTGCGATTTTGAGCTACCCTTATGTCTGATATTATTTCATCTTCTACTGGAACTGATAGTTTTTTTTCTACCAGTATTGCATCGGTAAAATCAATATAAATTCTGCTGTCAGGACTTTTTAACCTGTGCCATTCATAGGTTACAGGGCCTGTAGTAGTTATAAAAATTTTCCTGATATCATTTTTCTCTTCAAATTTTACCTCTCTGATCTGCTGTGTGATTGTACTGGAAACTTCCTTCTGCTGAGATTGCTGGGATATTTCTGCCGGAGCAGGAGTCGTTTCCGGTACAGGTATATCTCCATTTGAAGAGGTAAGCTTTAATTTTATCTGATCCAGATTTATTCTTGAAGCTATTCTTACTGAAACAGGTTTTTTTAATTCTAATACTACCCTTACAGAATCAGGGGCAAGTTGAACTGCCTTTACGTTTTTTACTATTTCATTTGTTATATTCTTCCCTTTCTTAAGAGACAGGACTGTACCCGGTATGTCAATTGCAATTCTGAGAGGATCTGTGAGTAACTGTGAAGAATATTTTACAGGCCCTGTGGCCTGTATTATCAATTCTCCTCCCGAAGAGGTTTCTTTATAATCTATGTTTGTAATTTTTGTTGCTTTTCTGGTATCTCCGGCACAGAAGCCACTGGTGATAATAGATATGACTAATAAAATTATTATAAAAAGCTTTTTCATAAGCAAATACCCGGTCTTTGAGTAAACCGGAAATTCACCCCCGTTTCTCTGGTATCATTTAATTTTATAATATTGATTGCCTCCGGTCTTGCAAGCATAGAAGGCAGATTCATAGAACCATATTTTTTCAAATCTTTCCCTTCTATTGTTATATGAAGTTTTTTAATATAGTTAAATTCTGTAAGAGAAAAAATAAGTGAATTTATGACTATTTCAGGAGGAACTTTATTTTTTACATTCAGAAAAGCAGAATTGAAATCAATATAAGCTACATTGTCTTCTACCCTGAAGGATAAAACTTCTGTTCCGGCAGGAAGGGTAGGTTTTGCCCATTCTTCGTCAAGACCCTTTGTAAGCCTGTGGATAACATTCTGTGGTAATGTTTCAGAGTCCTGAAATACACATGTTACAGGTACTATAAATAGTGATTTATGCTCCAGAAAATAAATGGTAGCCCTGTTTTCCTCCCCGGGAATTCTACCTTCCCTGCCTGTTAAGAATAGATTTTTCCATCTATCTATAGCAAGTGGTTCTTTTAGATCCAGTTCACCTAATGTTTCGATTTCTTTACCTTCTATTAAAAATTTTATAGCTTTTATTTCTTTAAAATGAGATAGTGTATAGTTAATAGAAGATATAAGCAAATTACCTTCAGTTCCTCCTGCCTCAAAGGCCTTCCTGAATTTTTGAGAAAAATTCAGGAAGGCAATTCCATCTTTAATTTCAAAATTTAATAAGGCTGTTTCCCCAGGGAATAAATTATAAAGAGATTTATCCGGTGGTTCTAATGAAACCAGTAGTTCTATTGCTTTTTTTGGCGTAGAAGTTTTTTCTTTTATCTCATAGGTTACAGGAACAAGAAACATAAGGTTTTCATCGCTGAAGTAAACTATTACCTTTTCCCTGGCCTGCGGCCCCGATAGGATATTGCAGTTGTTTAATATCAAAAGACCAAAGGATAATAATGTTAAGCTGATTATCTTGAAGTTGTTCCAGTTAAGTTTTTTCTTTAAAGATGTTTTCACTTTTTTCATCCTTTGCAAAAATAATCTATCTTGCAAAAATAAACTACAATTCATTCTTTACAAGAACATCTTCAAAGAAAGGGATATTTCTTACAGGAGTTAATTTATTTTCTTGCAATTGCAAATTTGCCCGAAAATATTATAACATGATTTATAGCATATGTCAAAAGTTTTTACAAAAATTTTATCTATAAACCATATTTTACTGAATGAATTTTTTTTCTTTTCTTTCCTTTTTAACAGTTTCCATTCGGACTTTTTTACACAGAGGGCAGATCCATTTTCTTTTTTTATGGAAGGCTCTTTTTTGTTCTACCATTTTTACTTTACATTTAGGGCAGGTCAAGAGACAGATTCTCCTCTGAGATCCGGTATGGAGATACTGAATTTACTTCCTTTTCCCGGTTCACTTTCTATATATATATTTCCTTTTAGAACTGAAAGAGTATATTTTACAATGGAAAGTCCCAGGCCAAGTCCTCCTATTTCACGGCATAAAGGATCTTCAATTTGATAAAATTTATCAAAAATTTTTGGGATTTCTGATTTGTGGATACCTATACCTGTATCAGTTATATGAAAAATATGGTTATCTTCAGATTTTTCGTAGGAAATATTTATCTTTCCTCCTCTGTGAGTAAAGCTTATCGCATTGCTTATCAAATGTTCTATTACTTTGCTTAACCTGTTTTTATCAGTATATATTTCTATTTTTTCCGAAGGGAATTTATAGGAAATCTCAATACCTTTTGACATACATTCAGCTTTCTTGAAAAATACCATGGCTCTGATTATCTGAACTGCATTTACCGGTTCTGAAAAAATTTCAAGATGAGCTGTTTTTATTTCTGAAATCTCCAGTAATTCTGTCACTCTGTTTATGAGAAGTTTATTATCCACCAGAATTTTCGAAAGAAATTCTTTTTGCTGGCCATTAAGGCCGCCAGGTAATTCGCTTAATAAAAGTTCCACATATCCTTTTATAACAGAGGCAGGAGTTCTTATTTCATGAGATACTATGGAAATAAATTCTTCTTTCATCTGTTTAACTCTGTTTTCGGTAGTAATATCGTGGAATAAAATAACAATAGAATTTATATTCTTATTTTTACCTGTTACAGGGGTTATGCTGATGGAAAAAAATCTTTCAAATGGTATATTTATATTTGTTACTATATTATATAAAGGCTTTTTTTCTTTACTTACTGTTTTTAAAGATTCGGAAAGTTTTTCACTTTTTATGAGAGATGCAAAATCTTTTCCTTTGCAATGTTCTTCTGTGAGATTGAAAAGTTCACAGATTTTTGGATTTACTGTTTGAATAATTTCATCTCTGTCAGTTACAATAAGACCATCTGCCAGATTATTTATTATTGCAGAGAGTTTTTTGTTATTCAGTTCAAGTTCTCTTCTTCTTTCATATTCCAGATGGTATATTCTATTTATATCTTCGGCATAGGCAAGAATCTGCCTGTTAGTTTCTTCCAGTTCTTTATTCAGATCTACCGGTGCTTCTATTATTGTATAATTATTTTTTTTATTCATAATTTATATTTCAGAGAAAAATTCCTCCGTTTTTTTTAATATATCCAGAGGTCTGAATGGTTTTGTGAGATAATCATCTGCTCCTGAATTGAAAGCAATTTCTCTTTCCTTATCTCTATTTATAGAGGTCAGAACAATAATATGAATATCTTTAGTATTATCATCTGTTTTTAATTTTTCACATACTTCAAAGCCATCCATTTCCGGCATCATAACATCAAGGAAAATCAGGGAAGGTTTCTCTTTTCTGGCTATTTCAAGTGCCTCAAGCCCTGTAGATGCACTCAGTATTTCAAAATTTTTATCCTTTAATGTAGCAGTTAATAAGTCTCTGACTATATTTTTGTCATCAACTATCAATATTTTTCTCAATTTTTCATACCCCCTGATAATCTGGTGGGAATTTATAAAGTAATAATATCATAAAAGGCAAATATCATCAATATTATTTAAAGGTAAGTTTTTGAGTTATTCATATGAAGAATATTTTTATATAAAGCCTTATATAGTAAGGATATAAATAATTAAATTTTTAACATAACTGTTAAAATTCCATATTGCATTTTATAAAGATTGTGTTATAATTAAAGTGGGATTGTTCTAAGTGGGTACAGGGAAATTGAACTCTCTAATGATTAATATAGTTATTATCCGTTCTATTATTAGAGATAAAAAAGCTATGTTCCTTTATTACTAAAAGTAAATGTATATGGGTTCCATTTATGAAAGGAGGAAATTAAATGTTATCAACCGGTAGCAGTGCAATGTCAATGGTAGCTACACAGCAGTCAGATGGGCAGGCACAACAGAACTGTGCTTTGAATATCTGGTCAGAAAGACAGAAATCTGAAAAAGACAGAATAAAAACCCTGGAAGGTCTCAGAGATGCAATTGCAAAAATAGATGCGGAAATACATAAGAATAGAGCAAAAACAGCTCAATCAATAAATAAGGATATGCAACAGCTATTGATCAGTACTGGTTAATAGTTTATTTATTAAAAATAAAGAGTCCATAAAGGACTCTTTATTTTTTCTATTAAGATAAAAAAAAATTTAAAAATTTATATTTAACCACTTTACATTTTTAAAAATTGAGTGATATCATGTGTAGAAAAATAAAATAAGCTGAAGGCTTAGAAAAAATCGATTGTAGTTTATAAACTACAACATGAAGGAGTGACGTAAAATGGCAGACGCAATAGGAGCCGGCGGAATGGGTTCTGGATCTCAGCAGATGGCAATGATTGGTTCTCAGCAATCAGATCAGCAGGCTGTGCAGACACAGCAACAGACTATCCAGCATGAAAGAATGAAAAATGAAATGGATAGATTGAAGAATAAGGAAAGTTTGAGAGATCATCTTTCCAAACAGGCATCAAAGATACATGAAGGTAGAGGTAAGGTTGCTCAGGATCAAATCAGAGTTGGTGAAAGTTTAACAAGAGCATAACACTATTTTCAGAAAGCAGGGGCGTTTATTAAATGCCCCTGCTTTAATTTTTGCAGGGGCGTTTAATTAAACGCCCCTGCAATTAAAGAGTATAGGAATTTTCATTTTTTAAGGGTTTCATGTGTTGGGTGTTGGGTTAAGAATCTTAAAACCCAAAACCCAGCACCTGAAACCTAACACCTGATTTTATAAAAGACCGGTTATTTCTCAAAATAAACAATGCCTTTACCTGCTTCTTTTTTTGCTTCCAGTATGATACCAAGAAAATCAAGAACAATTCTTACTGCCAGCTGGGCAGTCATTTCTGAATGATCATATTGAGGATTTACTTCTACCAGATCAAAACCTACAATATTTCCTTTCTCAGGGAGAGAAGTTAATAGTTTTTTCAGTTGATGGTAGTTAAAACCGCCCGGTTCATAAAGACCTGTTCCGGGAGCTACGGAAGGATCCATTACATCAATATCTATTGTTACGTAAATATTTTTTCCTGAAGGTATCTGGCTTATTGTCCATTCAGGGCCTTTTTCTATAGATTCTTCTGCTGTAATTATATTCAGGCCGTATTTTTCTGCCTCTTCATAAACATCATATCCGTTCTGTATTCCCCTTATACCAATCTCTGTAATTTTATTAATATTTTTTAATTCGGAAATTCTTCTTATAGGGCTTGCATGAGATAAAGTTATATCCATATCCCTTACTGAATCCTTGAAGTCCAGATGTGTATCAAAATGAATTATATCAAGGGGAATATCTCCAAAAGCTTTAACAATGGGAAAAGTAATGGAATGGTCTCCGCCTATGGTTACAGGGAATACATTCCCTTTTATAATGTCTTTAAAGCCTTTATGTATGAGTTCAATATTTTCATCAACTGTATCGAGGCCGGGAAGAATATCACCGTAATCAATAATGTTTATACCTTCAAGTAAAAATTTTTTTGTTTCTATATCAAAGATTCTCCTGTTAAACCTATAGGCAGTGCCATAGGTGCGGGAAGATGCCCTTATTGACTTTGTACCATAGGAAGCACCTGAACATGTTACCTGATCCATAGGCACACCTATAACTGCTACATCCACTCCTGTTAAATCTCTTGTATGAGGAAATTTGCAAAATGTTGAAATACCTAAAAACCTTATTTCGTAATCGTTCATTATTTCTCTCCTTTATTTATGAAAATAGATGATAATAATTATACTTTAACAGCATTAGAAGGTCAAGGAAAGAGGATTTTTTTTACGACTCTAGAATTTAAATTCAGGCGATTTTGCAATTATTGTTTATTAACGGCCATTACTGATTTCAATCAAAACCAGTAATGAGAAACTGTCTTCGCGTTACGCGTAACGCGTGACGATTTTCATTTAAATATGTTGTTTTAGAAAAATGAAAGGTTTGTTTTTATGGAAATATCCAGAATAATTTATGAGCAGAGCTTAAAATCTGAAAATAAGGCTTTGACTCTTAAAAAATCTTTAGAAACTGAATTTGCTAAAAGTCAATTGAAGTCTGAGCCTCCTGTTTTACCGTCTCTTCCTTTAATTATAAAAGAAAAACAGTATAAAGAATTAAAGAAAACTTCTGAAATGTTATGTAATATTTTTGATAAAACCATAGGATTAATAATTGATAACAGGAATACAGGGAAATATGTAAGAACCTATAAATCCCTCTGGGAGCTTGTCCAAAAAGAAGTTATACTTAATTCAAATAATATAATATTTGGTAAAACAAGTGGAGTATATGATAGGAATGATATTATAAGGTATTTTGAATTCAGCTCTGACCCTGCCAGTTTTTTACTGGCAGAAGAACTTCTGGAAATATACAATAATATAAATGAAGTGTCAGAAAATTTTAAAAAAATTAATTTTTCTTTTTCTAATAAATCATGTAAGAGTTTTGCCAGATTTCTTCAGACATGTAATAAAAAAATCGATTTTAATAAAAAGAAAGATTTTATAGCAATTATTTCTTCTAAAGAAAATTATGGAGATAAACTCTATTATAAATATTTGAAAAACAATGGCTTTAATGTATTTACAGTAGACCCGGGGGAATTTTCTTTTGATGGCGAGGAACTCAGAGTCAGGAATAATAAAATTAAACTTGTTATCTTTCCTCAGTCTATAAAAAATATTACTTCTTTTAATACTGACATGAAACCTGTTATAGAAGCCTGTAAAGGAGGAAAAGTGTTTATAATTGATACATTGAGATCAGTTATAGCCTCTGAAAAATCACTCTTTGCTTTAATTTCAGACCCAAAAAATCACTCTTTCTACAATGACAGAGACGTTAAATTCATAAAAAAACATATTCCATGGACAAGGATTATAAGGCATGAATCTACGACTGACATAAGTGGGAATGAAGTTGATTTAATAGATTATATAATTGCCAATCAGGAGAGGCTTGTTTTGAAAAAATCCAGTAATATTACGGGAGAACATATAGGACCTGCCTGTGATATGAATCCTCTGGACTGGAGAACCCTTGTTTCCTGGATTTTATCCTCTAAAGAACTGTGGGTTGTCCAGGAAAAAATTGAATTTAATTCTTCTGAAAGATATGAAATTGATAATGACTGTATAAAATTAAAGAAAATTTTCTGGTGTGTAAATCCTTATATGTTCAATGGTAAATTTCAGACATGTTACGGAAGTACTTCTGCTGAACCTGTAGTTAATATAGAAAACGGTTCATTAGAGACTTTAGTGGGATTTATATGAAGGACGTGACGGGTGACGGGATCTTATACTTTCATCTGTGACTGATTCATAGCAGTTTATTATATAATAGTCAGTAATGGAAATTTATTAATAGTCTCTTTCCTCGCGTCACGCGTCACGCGTCACGCGTTACGAATTTATGTATGTTCAATTAAGTAATTATCTCAAATTAAAGGGAGGATATTAAAATGAGTAAAACTGATAATAAAAAAACTCAGAAAAATTCAGCAAAGATTAAATCAGATAAAAAGCAGGAAGGTAAAGAAAAATTATGGGAAATGATTGAAGATAGCTATCTTGCTTCAGATAAAGAGGCATTACAGAAATCTTTTGCAGGCCATCTGGAATATTCTCAGGCTAAAACCAGATATAGTGCAACAGATTTTGATTGTTACAAAAGTCTTGCCTATTCCATAAGAGACAGATTGATGGAAAGATGGAATGATACTCAGGAAGGATATTATAATAGTAATGAAAAGAGAGTTTATTATTTATCTATGGAATTCCTTATGGGAAGAGCTCTCTGTAATAATCTGATAAATCTGGGTATTCAGGAAGAAAGTTATAAGGCCCTCTATGAACTTGGATATAATCTTGAAGAACTTCGGGAACTTGAACCGGATGCAGGTCTTGGTAATGGAGGCCTGGGACGTCTTGCTGCATGTTTTCTTGATTCTATGGCTACTCTTCAACTGCCTGGCTGTGGTTATGGTATAAGATATGCCTATGGCATATTTGAACAGAAGATAGAAAATGGATTTCAGATAGAAAAGCCTGACAACTGGCTTCGGTTCGGTAATCCATGGGAGATTGTAAGGCCTGAATATACCTATAATATTGAGTTTTATGGCACAGTAAGTGAAAATAACGAGTGGATAAATACTCGTAAAGTGCTCGCAGTTGCCTATGATATGCCAATAGCAGGTTATCAAAATGATACAGTTAATACTCTTCGACTCTGGTCTTCAAAAGCTACTGAAGAATTTGCCCTGGAATGTTTTAATAAAGGTGATTATATAAAAGCAGTGCAGGAAAAGATAATGACTGAAAATATTTCCAAGGTTCTCTATCCTAAAGATGATATAGAGCCGGGAAAAGAACTGAGACTTAAACAGGAATATTTCTTTGTTTCTGCAACATTGCAGGATATATTGAGACGTTACAGGGTAAATAATAAAAGTTTTGATAATTTCTCTTCAAAATCTGCCATTCAATTAAATGATACCCATCCTGCCATAGCAATTCCTGAATTTATGAGACTCCTTGTAGATAAAGAGGGATTGTCATGGGAAACATCATGGGATTTATGTGTGAAAACCTTTGCCTATACTAACCATACAATTTTGCCTGAAGCGCTGGAAAAATGGACTGTTGAACTCTTAGGAAAACTTCTCCCCAGGCATCTCCAGATAATCTATGAGATTAACAGAAGATTCCTTGAGAAAATAAAAGAATTTTATCCCGGTGATACTGACAGGATGAGGAGAATGTCCATTATTGAAGAAGAACCTGTTAAATCTGTGAGGATGGCCTATCTTGCCATAGAGGGAAGCCACTCGGTAAACGGTGTGGCTGCTCTTCATACACAGATAATAAAAGAGAAGCTTTTTAGAGATTTTTATGAACTATGGCCTGAAAAATTTAATAATAAAACAAATGGCATAACTCAGAGAAGATGGCTGAAACTCTGTAACAGAAGACTTTCAGATTTGATTTCAAAACATACAGGTGAAGCATGGGTTACAGATTTATATGAATTGAAAAAGCTTATACCACTTGCTGAAGATAAGAAATTCAGAGAAGAGTGGAGAAAAATAAAGGAAGAAAATAAAAGAGACCTGGCAGAATATATAAAGAAGCATAATGGTGTTGAAGTGAATATTAATTCTATTTTTGACTGTCAGATTAAACGTCTCCATGAGTATAAGAGACAGCTTTTAAATGTCCTTCATATAATTACACTATATAATAGAATAAAGTCGATTTTCCCTGGTGAATTTGTTCCCAGAACATTTATATTCGGAGCAAAAGCCGCTCCCGGTTACTATATGGCAAAACTTATAATCAAACTCATAAACTCTGTGGCACATGTAATAAACAATGATCCTGATGTGGGAGATAAATTGAAGGTAATCTTTCTGGAAAATTACGGAGTATCACTGGCAGAAAAAATATTCCCTGCGTCTGATCTTTCCGAACAGATTTCTACTGCCGGCATGGAGGCATCAGGTACAGGTAATATGAAATTTGCCTTAAACGGCGCCCTTACTATAGGAACCCTTGACGGAGCAAATGTTGAAATAAAAGAAGAAGTTGGAGATGAAAATATCTTTATATTCGGGTTGAAAGCAGAAGAGGTAAATGATCTCAGAGATATATATAATCCTGTAGATTATTATAAAAGTAACAGGCACCTCAAACAGGTAATAGATATGATATATGATGGTTATTTCAACCAGGAAGATAAAGATCTCTTTAAACCGTTAATAGATAAACTTCTCGGGGGAGATTATTTTATGTTACTTGCCGATTATGCTTCCTATGTGAAATGTCAGGAAAAAGTGAGCCTGACCTTTAAAAATCAGGATGAGTGGACGAAAAAATCTATTCTGAATGCTGCCTGTACCGGTAAATTCTCAAGTGACAGGACTATAAAGGAATATGCAGATGAAATATGGCAGGTAAAGCCTGTAAAGCCGAAGGGAAATTTTAATAAGGAATGAGTTCAAAATAACTGTCGCAAATGAGGGTGTTGGGTGATGGGTGTTGGGTGTTGGGTTAGGGAGATTAAAAACCTAAAACCCAGCACCTAAAACCCAACACCTGATTTTAACCTGATCGTTACGCGTCACCATATTTAAGGAATTCTATGTTTACAAAAAAACATTATTGTATCATAATAACAGTATCTCTCGCAGTATTTATAACAAATCTGGATATGAGTATTGTAAATATTGCTCTTCCCACACTGGCAAAGGATTTTAATGTTGATACAGGAGTTGTTTCAAGAATCCTTATTACCTATCTCCTTGCCTACTGCGGTTTGCTTTTACCTTTCGGAAGTTTGAGTGATATTAAAGGAACTGTTAAAATTTTTAAATTAGGACTCGTTGTTTTCACTGTTTCTTCATTACTCTGTGGTATTTCTTCAAATATTAACATGCTTATTATCTTCAGGTTTATTCAGGGTATAGGAGGCTCAATGCTTCTTTCTACCTTTGGTTCCATCATTATACAGTATTTACCTCCTGAAGGCATGGGAAGGGTCTTTGGTCTTATGTCCATATTCGGTGGAGGAAGTATTGCCATAGGAGCACCTCTCGGTGGTTTTATTATAAGATATCTTCCCTGGCACTGGCTCTTTTTTATTAATATTCCCATAGGTATAATAGCTCTTATTCTTGCTTCTTTAAATCTGGATAGTAAAGAAAAGCCTGCTAAAGAACAGACCTTTGATCTTAAAGGTTCCATATTAAGTTTTTCAGGACTCATATTATTTTTATATGCTTTAAATTCAGGTGGAGAAAGAGGATGGACATCTCCTTTCATAATAGGCTCTTTTATGTTAGCTTTTATTTTTCTTATATGTTTTGTAATAATTGAAAAAAATCATAAAAATCCCCTGCTTGATATCAATCTTTTCAGAAATATATATTTTTCTCTCGGGCTTTTAGCCAATTTAATTGCCTGTATTATACTCGATGGTTCTAATTTCATTTTCCCTTTTTATTTCGAACTTGTCAGAGGTTTTACATCAGATAAAGCAGGATTACTGTTAATGTTATTTCCCATTCTCATAGTTTTTGTAGGACCTGTAGCAGGTTTTTTATCTGACAGGATTGACCCGAGAATTATGTCTACAGGAGGTATGGTATTTATTATGATTGCCTCATTTTTTATTTTATCTTTCAACAGCCTTACTTCTCTGTCTTTTATAATCATCAGTTTTTTAATTATGGGAGCAGGATTTGCCCTGTTTTTTACAACCAATCCCGTTGTTGTTTTAAGTCATGCTCCTGAGAATAGAGAAGGAATAGTGAATGCAATAAATTCTTTTGATATTTATCTCGGTTCCACTCTAGGCATATGTATTTTTGAACTGATTTTTTCCATGTCTTTTTCAGGTAATATAACAAATACCGGTTCTGTGGATGGACAGAATATTCTCAGAGGTTTGCATAATGTTTTTATTTTTGTCTCTATTATTTCTTTAACAGGAGTCATAGCTTCTGTTATTGCAAAAAAAGCCGTTATGAAAAAGACTGTTCATAGAAGTTCCGGCAGGTTATTATAGATTGAACTTTTTCATGAAATGTTCGTAATATAATATAGAAGAAAAATTAGCATAAAGGAGACATTTTTCTATGAAATATATTATTATAAATATTTTCGTTGCTATCTTTCTTTATCTTCTGGATACTTTTTATTTCAACCAGGGAATTTTTTCTTTATTACTGGGATTTCTTGTTATATCCGTATTTTTAATCCTTACTGTAATAGCACTGGTCAGAAAAAATAAATATTTAGTTATGACCAGGATTGCTGTCATAGTTATTTATATTCTCATGATAATTGCTGTATCAGGTTCTACCAGATTTTTTAACAACCTGGCTTTAACGAGAGCAGAAAAATTGATTAAAGCCTGTAATGATTACAGGGTAAAATATGAGAAATTTCCTGATAAACTTGAAGATCTTGCACCGGAATTTATCCCCTCCATACCTTCTGCAAAACCGGTATTTTTTGAACCTAAGTTTAATTATATCTCTGAAAAAGACAATCATGTTATATGGTATGTAGTGCTTCCGCCTTTTTACAGAGCTTTTTATTGCCTGGAAAAAGGAACATGGTCCTATCTTGACTGAAGATTTTTTTAAATTAACAAATTGTTAACAAAAATAACTTGCTTTATGGATTTTATTTTTTTATAATTTAATGGTATAGGAAAATTCATTTTTTATGGTGTAATCTAAGCTTTAGATAAAATGTATCTAGAGACAGTTATCTAAATAATTTAGAAAAGAGAAAGTTTAATTTTTTTAGAAAAGAGGTTGATTTTATGGATAACACAATCCGTTACACACAGAATTCATATAATGTAAATGTTACAGGAACAGGAAAAGGTCTTGCAGGCATGATGAAAAAGGAAAGTCCTGATCTTCTGGCTTCCATTGAAACAGACAGAAGTTCTGTTACCCTTTCACCTGCTGCTTTAAATAATATTTCATCCAATGATATGGAATTACATTCGGAACAGACATTACAGCAGACTTCGGGATTTTCATCCTTATCTGCAGAAGATAAAAAAAGATATAAAGATACCCTTATGGAGCTTAATAAAGATGCCAGGCTGTTCGTTATGGATGAAAAGACGGGACAGCTCAGACGATGTGCTGCACCTGAAGTAAAGCAGGCTTTTGATAATGGCGGCGACGTATTTCTTGTGACAAGAATGGGTAAAGAAACATCTTCAAGCTCTGGATACAGTAATTCTTCAGATGAATCCCATGGAGGTTTCTTTGTGCACAAAGATATAAGTCATTCTTCAGGTTCAAGTAGTTCATCAAAGAGTGAATATGTAAATTACAGTGCATCAAAACTGTCATCATGGGATGATCTTGATTTCGTAGATACAGACGGAAAAGGCGTTCCAGGTACTCCATATCTGCCTGAATCAGGGTCACGTGTTCAGATAAGTGAAAGCTGGGAGAGCAGCTGGGCTGTATCAAGCAGTTATTCCAAATTCGGTCTTATCAGAGATGAATTTTCCGACAGTTCTGCAGGAGCTCATTCATCTTACGAGAGAAAAGCAGAAGAATAATTCTGTAAATTTTTGCATATGAGGAGATAAGCTATGGAAATAAGAAAAACTTCTCAAAGCGGTTTGAAAAGTACTCAGGTAAGTAAGAAAAGTTCTTCTGAGAATTCCGGTAGAGATATTCTGGATATAAAAGATAGTCTTTCTTTAAATACAGAAAATGTAAAGGACGAAAGTTCTTACCTTAAATATATGAAAGAAGAATTTAAGCGGAAAGAAAGATATGAACTTGAAGATAATAAAAGTGCCTATAACAGAAAACTTGTTTCTGATGCCATGTATAAAGGGTTAATTGGAGGTGCTGCAGGGTATGTATTAATGGAGAGATGTCTCGGCCCTGTGGGGTCAGTCGCTGTCGGCGTTGCTGCCGGCGCTTTCCTTGCATGGGATAAGATCCATTCACAGGATAAAGGAAAAGTTACCATAGAGATTGATGGCAATACCTCTGTGAAACCCTATTATATGAACCCGAAGGTTTATGAAAAAGCTCCCGGAGAAGATGAAATGATTGAAAAATCTACGGGAAATATAAGTTATAATATTCCTCCTCTTAAATTAAAGTCAGAAGATATAGAGGTTGATATGGAAATAACTTCCCGGCTTAAGCCCTATGCGGAAACACTTAAAGATCTCGGCAAAGACAGGAGACTTCTGGCCTCTTTCGGAAAGAAATCTTCAGATGGTAAAGAAATTCTCCATCTTATAGACTCAAATATGGCAAAAAATCTTATTGCCTCAGATAAATCTGTTTTTGTCCTAGATGTGACTGATTTAAAGGAAATACCTCATAATTACAGTACTCAGGCTACAAATAAAAACGGCACAGTCTATGATGCGAAATCCTTTGATTTCCTTGAGAAAAAGATTGATTATTCCCTTTCTGAGATTAAAACGGCGGAAGACATGGGGAATATCAAAAAAGGAAAAGGACTTCCCGAAGGGTTTTACGGTGTAAATAAAGATGAAAATAGCTGTTCTGAAGTAGTTTATGATAAAAATCAGTCAGGAGATGCAAGACTCTGGAAATCAGATGGCACATCTCATGAAAGGCTTAATTATAATGAATCGGAACACAGTAAAATTGATGTAAATAGTTTTGAAAAAGCTCTGGACAATCTGAAAGGTAAAATTCCTGATGACCGTCTTGAAATAGTAAAGCTTTATGTAAAAAATGTCCCTGAAGATGAACTGGATCGAAGGCTGGGATTTTTCGGTCTTGACAGTAAACAGTTAAAAGCTGTTCATGATGCTATGGATGTAAAATATCCTATGAAGATCAGCAGCGTTGAACCAAAGCATGTAGTTTATATGGATTTCTCAGGAATGGGTGCACTTATGGGAGCTCTTGGAGGACAGTTTGCCTCTATGGCTATGGGCGCAACTCCCTATATGCTTCCTATTGCTCTTGGAACTGGATTTGCCGGATACAAACTCGGTAAATTTATATCACATAAACTCCGTGCCGGAGAAACCACTGTTTAGTTCATTAAAGGGCGGAGAGTGAAGCACTCTCCGCCTTTTTTAATTTATATAAACGATATGGAAAGGAAATTCTTTAAATGTCTTATAAAAAAATCTACTGGATTTTTGCATTAATTGCAGTCTTTTTATCTGGCTGCTGCTGTGCAGGAAGCAATTCGAAAGTCAAAGAAGGCTCTATCGCTCCCGGCTTCAGTCTTAAAGATACAGATGGCAAAACCTTCGACCTTGGCAGGCTGAAAGGGAAAGTGGTATTCCTGAATTTCTGGCGTTCAGGCTGACCGTCCTGTGTAACAGAGATGCCTCAGTTGGAGGCATTACACAATAAATATAAAGATAAAAAATTTCTATTACTTGCCATAAATACCTCTGAAGACACAGAGACAATTAAAAATTTTATGACTTCTAATAAATGTACCTTCACGTCCCTTGTAGCAGGTGAGAGTGATGTGTCACGAAAATACGAAATCAGATATGTGCCTACCAATTTTATTATCAATAAATCAGGCATAGTAAAACATATGAGTGTAGGCGGCAGGGAAGCTGAAAAGTGGGATAGCGCTGTAGAAAAACTTTTATCACAGTAGAAAAGGGCAATATGGCCAGACAAAATTTTTACAGGGAGATTTTAGCCAGAAGTTTAAAAGATAAAATTTTCAGAGAAAAATTAATAAATTCTCCGAGAAAGACTCTTAAAGAGGAATTTGATATTAATATTCCGGAAGGTATAAACATTAAAGTTCTGGAAGATTCACCTTCTGAACATTATATAGTTCTTCCCCATATGACTCCTCCGTTTAAAATTGATGAGAAAGAACTTTATATAGCTGCAGGCATGTGTGAATTTTTTTCTTCCTGCAACACAGGTAAACAGAGCATATGAAATTTACAAAAAAAGAACTCCTTAATTTTATTGAGAAAACAGTTTTTCTTCATGAACGTATAGAGGGAAATTTTCTTCCTTATCCTGTGGAAGATGAAAGAGAAATCGACTTTTATATAAAGAGATGGAAAGAAATTTCTACTAAAAATGATGACCTGGCTTTTCAAAGAAGGCTTTCCTTTGATAATATGGATATAGATAAAGTAAAGCCCCTGCTTGGAAAAGTCAGATTTACAGGCAGAGACAAAATTCCTTCCTGGTGTGGTATACTGAAAAAGATTATTACTGGAAAATCACTGTCTCTCAGAAAAATCAGATCACATAAGAATTTTCTCTCTTTTTCTCTCCCCTTTGAAGAGCTTTTTTTTCCTCCAGTAATGGTTGCAATGGAAGAACTTTTTGAAAGAACAGGTGACATTAATAATGTTGTTTCAGAAAAAGCCCTCCTTATGGTTCAGTGTAATCTCCTTTATTCTCTGAATCTTCTGTTTGTTCATGCAATATATGAAGATTTTTCCGCTTTTCTTGTGAAACAAAAGTTACCCTTTGAACTTTTTATAGAAGATATTACAGAAAGTAAAGAACATAAAATATATGATGATTTTATAAGAAAAATGCTTAAAAATTCTTATAAAGATTTTTTCATGGACTATCCTGTAATTGGCCGCCTTGTTTCCATGTTCATAAAACTCTGGACAGACTCTATGAGTGAATTTTTCCTGAGGCTGAAGGAAGATTTACCTGAAATTTCAAGGGTTTTTTATGAAGGTAAAGACCCTGGCCATATTACAGAACTTAAATCAGGACTTTCTGACAGGCATAATGGAGGCAGAACCGTTATAGCCCTTACTTTTTCTTCAGGGTTAAAACTCATTTATAAGCCACGGAATATGTCTCTTGATTCTTCTTATATGAAATTACTTTCATGGTTTAATGAAAAATCAGGATTACCTGATTTTAAAACATTTAAAATACTTGAGAGAAAAGATTACGGATGGACAGAATTTATAGAACATGGTCCCTGTAAAACAGAAGAAGAAGGACGAAATTATTACAGAAGAACAGGCCATCTTCTCTGTCTTTTATATGTCCTTGGCTCTACTGACTGTCATATGGAAAACCTCATTGCCTCCGGTGAATATCCTGTTTTTGTAGATCTGGAGACTCTTATGGAGCCAGAAGTAAAAATTTTCTGTGAAGAAAAATATTCAAAAAGGGTCAGATTTCAGGCAGATAAAGAATTTTTCTCTTCAGTAATAAAAACAGGCATTTTACCAAGGTGGACTTTTGATCATGGAGAAAAACCTTATGATGTGAGCGTTCTTGGCAGTGCCGGCCATCATGGAAGGCCTTTTCTTAAAGAGACATGGAAAAATTTAAAAAGGGATTCTATAAAACCTTTGATAGAAGATGCAGAATTCAGATATTGCCAGAATCTTCCATTTATTGACTGGAAAATACTCAACCCTTTTGAATATAAAGAATTCATTCTGGAAGGATTCAGAGAATTTTATTTATTTCTCATAAAACACAGGGCAGAATTACTTTCCTGCGATTCTCCACTGGAAGATCTTAAAAATAAAGATATAAGATTTTTCTTTCGTTTTACAGGCACCTATGGCCTGATGTTAAAGCAGGCTATAGAGCCTTCTTTATTGAGAGATCCTCTCATGTGGAGTATTGAAATGGAAGGACTCTGCAGGGTAATAAATAAAGACGAAAATAGAAAACATCTCTGGCCTCTTGTTAAATCGGAGATTTTAAGTCTGGAGCAACTGGATATACCTTCTATTACCTGTCTGTCAGACAGTAAGGATCTTTATCTGAGACATGGGGAAAAAATAGAAAATTTCTTTTCTGAATCTGCTTATAATAATGTTATGAATCGCATAAAAAAACTTGATTTACCGGATATGGAAAGACAGGCTATTCTTATCCACTCATCCCTCTATGCAGGAAATATAATACCTTCAGAGGATTTTAAAGATTTTAATATTATCTGCAATGAAAAAAGTCTTCACGAAAATCTTCTCATGGGAAAAAAACTTCATATTGCAGCTTCTGAAGGAATTAACAGATCCCTGGAAGATGATTTTCTGATTGGAAAAAGACTTAAGGAATATGCCATTTCTTTCGGAGAAGGAGGCCTTAGCTGGACCTGTTATAAATATATTCAGGAGATAAACAGATTTCAGTTATTACCTGCAGATTACAGTCTTTATAACGGCATATGCGGTATTGCCCTCTTTCTTTCTGCCCTTGAGAATATTCAAAAAAAAGGTTTTTATATAGAAACCATTCTTATGGCTTTAAAACCACTCTTCAGTGATCTTGACGACAGGGATTTCTCTGAGATATTACTGAAAGAATCTGGTGTGGAAGGTATAAATTCTATTGTTTACAGTCTTACCTCTATAAGTCAGTTTCTGGATATGCCATTCATAATGGATTATGCAAAAAAGGCTGCTCTGTTAATTAATTCTGTTTCCCTCTGAATAAATTTTCAATTGCACCGGCCAGATCCTGCAGAGTGACAGGCTTTTTAAGTATATCTCTTATACCTGTCTCTCTGGCTTTTTCCATGGTTATAACATCTGCATAACCTGAGCAAAGAATTACAGGAATATCTTCCCTTATGAGCCTGAGCTCTTTTGCCAGTTCAATACCTGTCATATGAGGCATGGTCTGGTCAGTAATAACAAGATCAAATATGTAAGGTTCTCTGTAGAATATTTCCAGGAGTCCTTTACTGCTTTTTGCAGAAGTAACATGATATCCGAGTTTTTCAAGCATTTTTTCCATTGCAGAAAGAAGTAATTCTTCATCATCAACAATAAGTATCCTTTCTTTTCCCCGGGGAAGAGGTAATTCTATTTCTCTTTTCTCTGACATATCACTTATGACACCGGGGAGATATATAAAAAATGTACTTCCCTTTCCCTGTTCACTTTCTACTTTTATTTCCCCTCTGTAACTCTTTACTATCCCATGGACTACAGCAAGTCCCAGGCCGCTTCCTTCTCCATGTTTTTTTGTAGTAAAATAAGGCTCAAATATATGTTCCATGACCTCTTTACTCATTCCATGACCTGTGTCTTTTACAGTAAGCCTTACAAAGGGTCCCTCTGTCAGTTCATTATATAAATTTAGTCCCTCCCCTGTAATAAGACTGACGCTTATTTCAAGGGAACCTCTTTTCCCTTTCATTGCATGGGCGGCATTGGTGCAGAGATTCATTATTATTTGATGAATATGTGTTGGATCTGCGAGCATTAAAGCAGGATTTTTGTCTATATCCTGAATAATCTCAATAGTAGAAGGAAGTGATGCTCTGAGAAGTTTCAGTGCTTCTTTAATAACCAGGTTAATATGTAATAATTCTCTTTCTCCTTCATTTTTATGGCTTACGGCAAGTATTTGTTTTATCAGATCCCTTGCACGAAGACAGGCTTTAATACATTCCTTAAGATTTCTCCAGACTATTGAGTCTTCCTGTAAATCCATAAGAGAGAGTTCCGTATAGCCAAGAATAGATCCAAGGATATTATTGAAATCATGGGCTATACCTCCTGCAAGTGTTCCTATGGCTTCCATCTTCTGGGAATGACGGAGCTGTCTTTCCAGCCTTTTACTCTCTGCTTCAAGTCTGATACTCTGGAGACGGGAGTGTAAAATAGGAGAAAGGAAATCTGCAATAGACTCAAGCTGTATTCTGTCTGTTTCATTGTAATCTTCTGTCTTGTTTGCCACAGTGAACAGTCCTATTACTTCATTATGATATATAACAGGCACAGATAATGCCCTTGTTACAGGAACATGCCCCTGTGGTATGGAAAGATTATTATTAGAATAAAGAGATTTGCCCTCTAAAAGTGCTCTGCCCCAGACATCACTCCATGTTTCCCGTGGAAATACTATTGTTTTATCTGTTACCATACATTTTTCCCATATTTCTCTTGTAAGAGATGCACAGACAAGTTCTCCTCCTTCATTGATAAAACCGAAAATTCCATACCTGCTTTTCATTACCTTTAAAACAATATCCAGAACTTCTCCGTACATATTATTATCATCAACTGTGAGAAAAACTCTTGCTATCTGATTTTTGATTGACAGTTCGAATTCTGATTTTTTCAGTGCTTTTTCTGTTTTCTTGAGTTCTGTAATATCTCTGCCTACAACAACCAGACCTTTTCTGGAACCATCAGGATAAAAGGTAGGAACTTTTATAATATCAAAAACCATTTCTTTTCCGTCAGGTCTTGGAATTACTTCTACACCGTGGGTGTAATCTTTTGCTTCCCATGCTTTTTCATCTGTTTCTTCACATGTAAGAAAGGCTTCACGGTAAAATGAACTGTAATCTGCAAGATCAGAATCCTTTTTACCTTTATAATCTACTCCTGTAAGTTGAAAGAGATTTAAATCAAATTCATTTGCTTCAAGCCATCTTCCATGGCCGTCTTTGAAACATACAATATCAGGCATTGCATTTATAAGGGTACGCAGTCTTTCTTCGCTTTCTCTGAGAGATTCTTGAGCTTCCATGAGTCTTGATATACTATGGAGACAATCAGATTCTTTTATTTTTTCCTTTGATTCTATTGATTGTTTAACTGTATGATTTTTTTTCTCTTCAAGTTCTTTTTCCATGAGGATTTTTATTAATTCTTCTCTGGTCATATCTTCATAATTTTTCATAGATTTACCTTTATTTTTATATAATCTTATTAATTTCTGATTTCTATATATTGATTTAAATATCCTTCATGTCGAAAATTTATTATCTGACCTTTTAATTGTGTTTTTTTATGACAGGTAGATTCACTTATGCTGGAAATTATAGATAATTTTATAACAATCTATAAGGAGTAAGTAATATCCTATTTTATTCACTTTTCACTATTTATACTGTGGCAAAATAACCTAAGATATTCTATTCAAAGAAGTAACTGAAGGTTTTTCATTAATAGTGGGAAGTAGTCAAATTAACGGTGAAAGAGCATCGCTGGTTGCAGCTATAGTAGTTCATTAACCATGGAGTGCAGAATGTTTTATACTATCAAGTGCCCCTGATTTTAGAAATTCTTTTGCTTCCTTCATGGCATTCTTCTGTGCTTCCTTTTGATATGACATCATTATATCTGCTTCTTTCTTAAATCCATTTTCCCTGAGCCATGAATGAGCAATATTCATATCCTGGGATTTTCCATATTTTTTAAATAGATGGTTCAGGGCTTCTACATCCTCTTTTTTATAAGAAAAAATGTCATCAGTCTGTACAATCATAGCTATTAAATTTCTCAGGGTTTTTCTACCATCATGAAATTCTTCCGGATCATCATGATAAAGTCCGACTTTATCAATTTTTTTAATAAGTTTTTCAACAGCATTACTTAATTTTCTGCCATCTTTCTTTTGTATTTCCCCGGGGTTTGTTTCTTCTAAAGGAAAGGGTTTCCTCAGTATTTTAAATGACTTCTCCATATCTCCACTCTTAAATTGAGCAAATAATTCCCTGAATTCTTTATTTTTTTCTTCTTTGTATTCTTTTAATTTTTTTGTAATATTTATAGGTATACCCTTTGGATATATTGATTTTATTTGCTCATCTAAGACTGTCAGGTCTTTATAAGAACCTGCTGTAAATGCCAGATTTTTTAAAGGTTTTAGAGCTTTTTTTAAATCTTCTTCATCATATGAATCTTTGTAGGCCATTGTGAGACTCTGTACCCATCTGACTATGTTACGAATTTCCGAATCCTTTACCTTTTCAGGAACAGGATTATTTCCTAACTGGTTAACAGTATTTTCAAGATTATCAAGACAGGTGAATAGTTTTTTTGCCAGCATTGGATAAACAGGACCTTCTGAATAGTATCTTTTATCAGTAGAAGGGATATACAGATCTGAAGGTTCTTTATCACATGATGAATTTCTCAGATTGCTGCCAGGTAATTTAGGTGAAAATATGAGAAATTGCTCCTGATTAATATACATAATAACAACTCACACCTTTTTTTATTTCATCTCTGTGTAAAAAATTCTCTTCTAAATTATTATACATGATTTTATCTTAAATTGATCATGAAAAATGTTAATAAAATGTTAACAAATATTACCATATTTTAAAGTGAGTAATGAGTAGTGAGTTCACTATTCACTACTCACTAAAATTCTTACTTTTTTTCCGGCCCTATGGCTTTCAGAGCTTCCTCTTTACTTGCCTGAATATATGTATTATTTGGATCAATAGCAAGAGCCTTATCATAAGATGCGACAGCTTCCTGATATTTTTTAAGACCTGCCAGTGCCATGCCTTTACTTGCCAGAACCATTACATTATCAGGTAATTTTTCCAGCATTTTATCAAAACATTTAACTGATTCTTCGAATTTATTTGACTGATATAAAGCATTACCTTTGTTCATCAATCCATTTAAATCTTCCGGGTCAAGTTCCAGGACTTTATCAGAACATTTAACTGCTTCATCATATTTTTTTAGAGCAATTAATGTAAGACCTTTATATTTCCATGCATTTATAGATTTTGGATCACTTTCTATTGCCTTATCATAATATTTAAGGGCTTCTTCCGGTTTACCCTGTATGGATAGGTTTTTTGCTTTATTACACCATGCCCTGGTATAATTCTTATCAGCTTCTACTGCTCTATCAAAATATTTACCTGCTTCATCATATTTCTGTGAATAGGCTAACATTATACCTTTACAGTTCAATGCTTCCCTGTTTTTTTGATTAATTTTTAATACTTTATCACTGCATTCCTGAACTTCTTCGAATTTACCTAACTGATAAAGAAGAGTATAGTCATTGTCAAGAACATTATCAAAACATTTTATTGCTTCTTCATATTTGCCAAGCTGATAAAGAGCATCACCTTTTCCGATCCAGTTAATCATTTCTTTCGGATCAATCTCTATTGCTTTATCAAAGCATTTAACGGCTTCTTCCGACTTGTTTGTCGATATGAGAGCAATACCTTTATATTTCCATGGATCCATATTATTCGGATCAATTTCTATTGCTTTATCATAATTCTTAATAGCTTCTTCATATTTTTGTTGGGCCTGAAAGATATTTCCTTTATTACACCAGGCTTTTTTGTCTTTCTGATCAATTTCCAGTGCTTTATCAATGGATTTAGCTGCTTCGTCAAATTTTCCCTGGAGATAGAAAATAAAACCTTTGTTGTCCCATGCATCTCCATAGTCAGGTTTAATTTCTATTGCTTTATTAATAGAGGCAAGTCCTTCATCGATTTTTCCCTGAAGGCCGAGAATATATCCCTTCTTATTCAGTGCTTCTGTACATTTCTCATCGACTTTCAGTGCTTTGTCATAATACATAAGAGCACCCTGCCAGTTTTTCTTATCCATAGCTTTATTCCCCTGTTTAAGGTTTTCCGTATTATCAGCACAGGATGTCATAAATATTAACATTAATAAAAATGCAGCGATTATAAGTGATTTTATCATAAATTTAGAGTCCTTTCATTTCATTTTAAGGTGAGGAGTAAATTACTCCTTACTGAGTTAAGAGTCAGGTTGACCGGTGCAGTTTTCCCGGTGAGGATTAATGTGCGGTTTATTTATATGCAGATCCTTATCTTCCAGGAAACTATAAAAAATAGCACACTAAAAAATATCTTTGTTACATAAAATACCCGTCCTTTCATTGAAAAATGCATTTATAACATTTTAACATATTTTAAAAAAAATTGGAAATTTTTTAAAAAATATTATAGAATCTTGAAAATATATTAGTTGTATCAGTTACAAATATTTTAATCTGTTTATTTTTTAAGAGACTATGTTAGAATTAATAAATTCTATATGTTTATTAAAAGAGAAAAATTTAGAACACAGGATTTCTAAGAGAAAATGAAAAATGAAGCAAAAGGAATATATCTGATTTATCTATTATTTTTCTTCTCCGGTATCAGCGGTCTTATCTATGAAACCATATGGCTCAGAGTTCTGGGAAGAATTCTCGGCAACACTGTTTATGCCACTTCAATAGTCCTGGCAGTATTTATGTCAGGTATGGCCCTGGGAAGCTATTTAATAGGAAAATTTTCCGATAAATATAAAAATCCCATTTATTTATATGCTATCCTGGAAGCAGGTGTAGCTATATCAGCCCTGGTTTTATATTATTCATTTGATAAACTTATTCCTCTTTATCGCTTGATATATAGTTTTACCGGGGAAGAACATTTAATATTGACTTTATTTCAGGCAGGTTTATTATTTATTATACTTCTTATTCCGACGTCTTTGATGGGCGGAACTCTCCCGCTGCTGAGTTCCTATACGAAAAGATATAAGGAAGCTTTTACTACAAGGATTGGTAATTTATATGGATTAAATACCCTGGGTGCAGTGGCAGGTGTTGCAGCAAGCGGTCTTTTTACCATCGGGGCATGGGGAGAATTAAATACTGTAATCACAGGAGTTATAATTAATTTATTTATTTCCCTGACTGCCTTTTATATAGCAAAAGTTAGTGATGTAGAAAGTTTATCTTCTGCAGATAAAGTAGAAGCCATATCGCCTTATTCCGATTTTATTCGAAAAATCGTCCTGATTGCTTATACCCTCAATGGTTTTACTGCCATTGCCTGTGAGGTGGTCTATACAAGAATATTACAGATACACCTGGGAACTTCTATTTATGCTTTCAGTATGATGTTAAGCTTATATTTACTGGGCATAGCTCTGGGAAGTTTCGTGGCTACAAAATTTGTCGATAAATTAAAAAACCCTCTCGGATTTTTTGGCCTGGCCCAGGCTTTTATATCATTATACAGTATTCTGGGACTATATTTTTTTGTTGTATTTACTCCAATGCATAATATTGCTCTTTCTAATTTATTAATTGTACCGACATTAATAGTATTTCCTATAACCTTTATCCTTGGATTGATTTTTCCTGCAGTATCCAGAAGTTATGTTAAAAATGAAGAAAATGTCGGGAGCGGAATAGGAAGACTTTATTGTATGAATACACTGGGAGCTATATTCGGCTCTTTAATATGTGGATTTATCTTGATGAGAATTTTTGGCAGCAGAGGAACTATTTTATTTTTAGCCTCTTTAAATATTATAATTGGTCTCATAATAAGTTTCTTTAGTTCAGGCAGGTATAAAAATTATTTCTCCGCTGTTTCAATCTGTGCTTTATTCTGTCTGTTTGCAGGTATTTTCTCACCGGATCCTTTTTTCACAGTAGTAAAGAAACGAATAGCATTAAAGTGGGGCGAAAGACTTTCAGATATAAAAATATTCTATCACAGGGAAAGTTTAGTTGCTACCACTACAGCTTTAGGTTCAATGACAAATCCTGTGGAAAGATCTCTGTGGATAAATGGAGTAGGGATGACAGTACTATGCACTGAAACCAAGTTAATGGCTCATATTCCTATGATTTTACATGGAAATCCGCAGAATATACTGGTTATCTGCATGGGTATGGGAACAACCCTTCGTTCGGCATTAAAACATAAAAATGTCGAATGTAACGTTGTTGAACTGGATCCGGAAGTATATGAATGTTATAAATATTTTCATAAAGACGGTGAACGGATATTATCTGATCCGAGAGTTCATCATTATGTAGATGACGGGCGGAATTTTCTTTTAATGCATGATAAAGCCTATGATATTATTACTATGGATCCTGCGCCGCCCTTATGGAGTTCCGGAACAGTTAATTTATACACAAAAGAATTTTTTGAATTATGCAGGGCCAGACTTAAAGAGGAAGGAATTATGTGCCTCTGGGTGATGCCTGAGGCTTTTACCGATGTAAGAATGATTATGGCAACTTTTCAGGGAGTATTTCCCAATACAACTGTCTGGCGTGGACCTTCTTATCAGGGTTTCTATCTCATAGGTTCTATAAAACCGGTAGACATAGATTTTAATCATTTTCGAAAGGCCTATGAAGATAAGGATATTGTTCTTGACCTGACAGAGTGGGACAATCTTCTACCCACACCTGAAGCCATGTTACATCTTTATCTGTTGAATTCTGCAGAATTGGATGAATTTGTTAAAGGCTCTCTAATTATCCAGGATAATAATCCTTATACGGAATTTCCCCTGTGGCGTCATAGATCAGATCCATACAGTAAGTATATTCTTGATGGTGAACTCTTATATAAATGGAAACAAAAAATCTTTGAATTTTGAATAATATACTGCTATGGCATGCCTATATAATTTATTATACCCATAAAGAAAAACCTTCTGATAAATTCAGAATTCTTTACAGAAAAAGAATAGATCATATTATTTCTTAAAAAGTTTTAAATATTCACTGTAACCTTCTTTCTCCAGATCTTCCACTGGAATAAATCTAATAGAAGCAGAATTGATACAATAACGGAGTCCTGCCGGGCCGGGGCCGTCATTGAATACATGTCCCAGGTGTGAATCACTATTTTTACTTCTTACTTCTGTCCTGACCATTCCATAGGCTGTATCAGTCTTTTCCTCTATAGTATCAGTGTCAATTGCCTTTGTAAAACTGGGCCAGCCGCATCCGGAATCGAATTTGTCAAGGGAAGTAAACAGAGGTTCTCCTGTTACAATATCCACATAAATACCTTCTTTTTTATTATTCCAGTATTCATTTTTAAAAGGAGGTTCTGTCCCGTTTTCCTGTGTTACACTGTACTGAACAGGTGTTAACTTTTTCTTCAATTCTTCATCTGAAGGTTTTTTATATTTTTTTTCAGATTTTTCATCTTTCCATATATTTTCCAGATATGTATCTCTCCCTGAACCATATCTGTAAGTTTTATATCTTACAGGACATTTTTTATAGTAGTCCTGATGGTAATCTTCTGCTTTATAAAATTCGGTAGCTTTCAGTATTTCCGTTACAACAGGTTTATCATATAATCCTGATTTATCAAGTTCTTCCTTCGACTTTTCCGCTATTTTTTTCTGTTCCTCACTGTGATAAAATATGGCAGTATAATATTGTGTTCCTCTGTCTGCAAACTGACCGCCAGGGTCAGTAGGGTCAATCTGTCTCCAGAAAATATTCAGTAATTGCTCATATGTTGTTTTTGACGGGTCATAAGAAATCTGAATTACCTCGTAATGTCCTGTTTTTCCTGTGCATACTTCTTCATAGGTTGGATTTTTTGTATGTCCCCCTGTATATCCTGCCACTGCTTCAACAACACCGGGAAGTTTCTCGAAAGGCCCTTCGAGACACCAGAAACATCCTCCTGCAAAAGTGGCTTTCTCAAAAACTGCATTTTTATCTACCACCACAGGCAGGTCAGCACTTTCAGCCTTACAGCCGATCAATATCAGAGGTATGAGTAAAAGAAATACAATTATTATTTCTGTCATATTAAACACTTCCTTTTCATTAATCTATTCATCATATACAGAATTTGCAAAATTTGAAAATCTCCTTCTTATTTACTGATGTGAGCATAAATAATTCATATTTAATTCTCGTGACGCGTAACGCGTAACGCGTGACGGGAGGAACCAGATTATTACATGCTTATGCTCAGGTCAGTAGATTGTGTTTTTTTACGCAATCAACCTTGCTTTATTTCAATAGTTTATTTATAATTATTAAATGAAGAAAATAGAAATGAATTTTTTAGATAATAAATATGAAAACCAGGAACTTTCTTTTCCCCCCTTTGTTTTGAGAGGAATATTACCTAATGGCCTCAATTATTTCATAATGGAACATAAAAAACCGGAAGACCGCGTTCTTGCGTGGCTAGTCGTGCCTGTCGGTTCCATTCATGAAAAAGATACTGAAAATGGTATTGCCCATTTTATCGAACATATGGGATTTAAAAGAACAAAAAATTTTCCTCCAGGCGAACTGGCAGGATATTTTCAGCCCATAGGTGTTGATATAGGGGCAGGTATAAACGGTATTACAGATATAGACAGGACTGTATATAAAATCGAAGTTCCATCGGAAAAAGAGGAATATCTCGTCAATGCTCTTACATTACTCTGTGATTTTGCTTCTTTTATGGTTTTTCTTCCAGAAGAAGTTGAAAAGGAAAAAGATGTTATTCTGGAGGAACTGAGGCTTGATTCAGATCTCAGTGGAAGAATATATAAAGCGCACAGACATATCAGGTTCAAAGGTTCTGTTTATGAAGATAGAGAAATTCTTGGCAGTGAAGAAACTGTGAGAAAGATAAGAGATGAAGATTTGAAAAATTTCTATTCATACTGGTACAGACCTGATATTATGGCTCTTATAGTAGTGGGGAACTGTAATTCCTGTGATGTGGAAAAAAAGATAAAAAATATCTTCGGCTCTATCCCTTCCTGCGGAAAAGAAAAACCGGATCTCCATGTGCCATTTAAGCCCCATGATTTATATGAGGGAATATTTACAGATCAGGAACTCAAGGAATCTTATGTTTCTATATATTATCTCAGAGACCAGTCTCCTGTAAGAAATAAAGGAGACTTCAGAAGAAGACTCTGTGAAGAGCTTATATTTGAAATGATAAATATGAGGCTTTACCAGGAAAGTTATATTAATATTCATACACCTCTCATTCATGGAGGGGGTTGTATATACAGAAAGATTAAATCATATAATGAAGTAAGATTTATCGGGTCTGCCAGAGAGGGAAGAGAGATGGAAGCTTTCGAGATACTGCTTGGATATATAGAAGGTATACATCAGAATGGATTTAATGATGTAGAAAAAGATGAAACAGTAAGGCAGTTCCTTGAAGGCCTCAGAAAAGCCACAGAAAGGAAAGAAACCAGAGAGTCACAGGATTATGCCGTATTTATTATGGAAGCCTTTATGAAGGAAGGAATATTTATTTCTCCTGATGATTGTTATAATTTTGCCTGTGAAATACTTCCTCACCTGAAAGATGAGGAACTTCATAGATCCATAGATTATCTTCTCCAACCTGTCAATATGTCTGTTGTAATTACATGTCCTCCGGATTATGCCTGTAATATAAAAGAAGATGACATTTTGAACACACTGCACAGGGTAATAGCAAAAGGGGCTATAGATTATAAATTTAAAGAATTGAATTATTCTTATGATTACACTTCTATTAAATCTGGTGAGGTTTTATCAGGGAAGGAATATAGAGATATTAAGGAATTAAACTTTGATAATGGTCTTACAGTTCTTCTTAAAACTACAGATTTTGAGAGAGGTAAAGTGTATGTGAGTTATGTTTCTAAAGGAGGAAAACTTTTGGAATCTGCTCTGAGCCCCGGTATGTTTGAAGTGGCAAAATCTGCCTGGGCTGAAGGAGGAACAGAAGATTTAAATCAGATTGAAATAGAAAGGCTTCTGAGATTAAAAAGTATTTCTTTTAACACTACAGGAAATATAGTATATGGCTTAAGAGGACACTGTTCTGAGGGGTATCTAAAGGATCTCTGTCAGTGGCTATGGCAGTATATGAAAAGACCTGGCTACAGAGAAGAAGCTATAGCTTATGGTATAAGATCTGCTCAGGAACATATAAGACAGATGGAACAGTCACAGGAGGGACTTATAGAAGAAACAGAAAACATAATACTTCTGCCTGATAATCCTCTATCAGTTAAAGCTTCTGAAGAAAAAGTTTCGACATATACAGATTCTGAAGATTTAAAGAAATTTCAGATTTTATCTTCTGTGCCTTCTAACAGCCAGCTGACTTTAGTAGGTTCTTTTAATATGGAAGAGGCGATTATTCTTTCCTCTAAATATTTCGGTTCTCTTCCGGCAGGTGAAAATCCTTTCATACCTTCCAGGTATTTTAAAACAGAATTTCCCTCTGGAAATACGAAAAGAATTATTTATAAAGGGAGAGAAAACAGGTGTCTTGGCCGTATAATATTTCCAGGCTGTATGAAGGGAGAAAATGATGAAATTCCTCTTGACCTTCTGGCAAAAATTCTGAGTATTCGTTACTGGAACGATATAAGAGAAAAAAAAGGTCTTGCTTATTCTATTAATGTGGAAAATTATTCCCCTGCCTTTATAAAAGGTTATGGTAAATTTAAGATTTCATTTGGAACAGATCCTGAAAAGATAGATTATGTGAGAGATTGTATAATGGCAGATATTGATGATATAAAACAGAATGGTTTGAAACCAGGGGAACTTCATGTGGCAAAAAAGATTCTCCTGTCATTTTATAAAGAATGTTCTGCAAATAATAGTTACTGGCTCGGCGAATTATATGGCTCGGCTCTTTTTAAACTCAACCCTGAAAAAATATTTAATTATAAAGAAGAGATTTTAAATGTAAAAAATGAAGATATTCAGTCTGTAGCCAGTAGATATGTGGATAGTAAAAATAATATATTTTTAATAGCTTTTCCAGAGATATAATTAATTTTGAGCGTTATGTAAATATTTGTTGGAATTAAAATTAATTAACTGTCTCATTAACTTGAGAGTATAGGAATTTTCATTTTTTAAGGGTTAAGGGTTATGGGTTTCGGGTGTTGGGTGTTGGGTTAAAAAGATTAACAACCCAAAACCCAAAACCTAAAACCCAACACCCATAATTTAATGTCCTTTGAAAAAACAATGTTCTATAGAAGGGAAATAAAATAACCTGTGAAATTTACTGAAAGAGAATTAATCGATTTTATTGAAAGAACAGCTTTTCTTCAGGAAAGAATAGATGGATATTTTATTCCGGAGAATAAAGACGATGAAAAAATAATTGATTTTTACCTGAATAAATGGAAAGAAGTTTCTGGGAAAGAAAGGATTTTCAAGAAACGTCTTTCCCTTGATAATATGGATATAAATTCCATAAAACCTTTATTCGGCAAAGTCAGTCTTTCTGATAAAAATAATTTACCTCCCTGGAGCGGCATATTAGAAGAAATTATCTGTGGAAAACAGGAAGTTACCCTTGAAAAAATTAGATCTGAAGAGAGATTTTATAACAGATTTTTTCTGCCCCATTGTTCCCTGCCATTTGAGGAAATGTTTGCACCATTTATATTAATTGCAAGAAAAGAGCTTGTAAAACAGTCAGGTGAACATTATGATCTTTTAGAAGAAAAAGCTCATGCTGAATTTGAACAGGAACTGCTTGTATGCCTGAACAATTTATGTGCAAATACATTATATTTTGAATTTTCATTGTTTAATATAAGATATCGCTCATCTTTTGAGATGTTCCTATCCCGTGTTACAGAAACAAAAGAGACGGAATTATATGATAATTTTATAAAGGAAATCTTAAATGACTCATGGAAAGACTTATTATATAAATACCCTGTAATGGGTCGTTTTATATCTGTAAGTATAAAATTATGGATAGATTCTTTAAGTGAATTTTTAATGAGACTCAATGAGGATTTACCTTTAATCTCCGGGGTTTTTCTGAAAGGGGAAAAAACCGGGCATGTTACAGAGGTGCAGCCATTACTTTCTGACAGGCATAATGGAGGCAGAACCGTAACAGGTGTAACATTCGAGTCAGGCTTAAAACTTATTTATAAACCTAAAGACCTTTCTTTAGAAGAGACTTATTTCAGTTTACTTTCCTGGTTTAATGATAAAGGCCTGCCTGTTAAATTTAAAACACTCAGAATAATTAACCGTAAAGACTATGGATGGACAGAATTTGTAGAACATCTGCAATGTAAAGATGAAGAAGATGGAAGAAATTATTACAGACGGACAGGTCAGCTTCTGTGTTTACTCTATGTCCTCGGCTGTTCTGACTGTCATATGGAAAATATTATTGCAAGCGGAGAATATCCTGTTCTTGTAGATTTAGAAACACTTATGCAGTCACAGGTGAGATTCTGGGAAGATAGAAAATATGAAAAAAGAGTAAATCTGCTTGCAAGCAGACAGTTTTTTAATTCTGTTTTAAAAACAGGTCTTCTGCCGAGATGGGAATTTAAATCAGGTAAAAAACCCTATGATGTCAGTGGACTTGGCAGTATAGGAAAACAGGACAGGTCTTTTAAAAGAGAGGTATGGAAAAATTTAAAAACAGACGGCATCATGATAGATACTGAATTTTTTACAATCAAAGAAAATTTGAATTTCCCTGTTTTAAATGGACTTGCCCTTAATCCTTTTGAATATAAAGATTATATTATCGAAGGTTTTAAAGATATGTATTTATATATTATGGAACAGAGGGAAGAACTTCTTTCTCATAACAGTCCTCTGAAAGGATTTTATGGTAAAACTCTTCGTTTTGTTCTCCGTGCAACAGGCACTTATGCTCTGATTTTAAAACATTCTATGATGCCAAAATTATTGAAAGATCCCCTTTTATGGAGTATGGAAATAGATATTCTTACAAAGGCTGTAAGCCAGCCTGAAGCAAAGAATGAATTTCTCTGGCCTATAGTTAAAAAAGAAATTCTCAGTCTGGAACATCTCGATATACCTTATGTTACTTCTTCGTCTGATGCTGCTGATTTGATTATTCCGGGAGGTGAAAGAATAAAAGATTTTTTTGACGAACCAGGTTATGACTCTCTTATATCCTGTATAGAAGGCCTTTGTGTCAGGGATATGGAAAAACAGTCCTGTCTGATAAATGGTGCTCTCTATGCAGGAAATATAGAAAGAGCCAGAAACTCTGAAGAAGAAACAGAGATTTTCAAACATGTAACTGTAAATAAAGAGAAATTTATGGAACAGGCACTTTTAACAGGAGAAGATCTTATTAACTGTGCTATTCGCTTTGAAGAAGAGGGGATTACATGGATAGGATATGAATATATGCCTTCAGTAGATATAGCAAGGCTTCAACCTATGGATTACAGCCTTTATAACGGTATATGCGGAGTTGCCCTTTTCCTTTCTGCTCTCGAAAAGATTGATGGACATGGGAGATATTGTGAAACTATTTTAAGTTCATTGAAACCACTGTTTAAAGATCTTAACGATGATCTTATGAGTAAAATGCTTGCCAGTGAAACAGGCACAGGTGGTGCCACAGGGCTTGGTTCTATTGTGTACAGCCTTACTTCTATAAGTCAATTACTTGGTATTAAGGAAATTTTAGATTATGCAGGAAGGGCTTCATCACTTATAACGTCTGATTTAATAGAAAGGGATAAACATTTTGATATTATAGGAGGTAATGCCGGAACAATACTGGGTCTTATTAAATTGTATAATGTTACGGAAGATACTGAAGTTCTGGATATTTGCAATAAATGTGCAGACAATCTTCTTTTAAACAGAAAAGAGAGTCCTTCCGGTCACAGAGTATGGGCAACTATAGAAGATCTCCTCATGGGAGGGTTTTCTCATGGTGCCTCAGGAATAGGCTATGCATTGCTGAAACTTTATTCCCTGACAGATAATAAAGAATATCTGGAAGCAGCAAAAGAAGCTCTGTCTTACGAAAATACTCTTTTTGTGAAAAAATTCGGTAACTGGATGGATTTAAGGATACCAGACGGCAGTCCGGAAAAGGAAAAATTTATGATTGCCTGGTGCCATGGAGCCCCGGGGATAGGACTTTCAAAGGCAGGAACCCTGTCAATTCTGGACGGGGAAAATATAAGAAAAGATATAGATATTGCAATGGATACAACTATTAAAGGCCCATCTTTTGACAGAGATCATCTTTGCTGCGGTAATCTGGGAAGAGCAGAAATACTTTTTACTGCAGGGATAAAACTTGACAGAAATGATTTAAAAGAACAGGGATTGCTGAAAGCAGCTCAGATATTATCAATGGCGGAAAAAAGAGGAGGCTTTAACTGTGGAATAGAAGGACAGTTCAATCTGAGTTTCTTTCAGGGTATTTCAGGTATAGGTTATGAATTTTTACGTATGAACCATCCTGAGATAATTCCATCTGTATTACTCTTTGATTAAGTGACAGGCAGGAATAATTTTATATTGGTAGAAAATTGTAATGAAAATCTATTACTGACGTCACGCGTCACAATAATTTAAGAGTATAGGAATTTTCATTTTTTAAGGTTTAAGGGTTATGGGTTTCGGGTGTTGGGTGTTGGGTTAAAAAGATTAACAACCCAAAACCCAGAACCTAAAACCCAACCCCCATAATTTAAGAGTATAGGAATTTTCATTTTTTAAGGTTTAAGGGTTATGGGTTTCGGGTGTTGGGTGTTGGGTTAAAAAGATTAACAACCCAGAACCTAAAACCCAACCCCCATAATTTAAAGGAATATAAAAATGGTTAAAAAACAGCTTTTCAGACAGGAAGCTCTTCAGAAATTATCGTCTCCCGAACAGTTAGATCAGGCAATTACCATAACTGATTCCAGGGGATGGCTCGCACTTGTAATCTTTTGTGTAATAATAATAGTAACCCTCTGGTGGTTAATTGCAGGTACCATTCCTGTTACCGTTACAGGAGAAGGTATTCTTCTCAAAGGAGGAGGACTGCAGGAAGTTATTTCCATAACAGGCGGTTCTATCATTGAATTGAACGTAAAAACAGGTGATCCTGTTACAAAGGACCAGTTACTGGTAAAGGTTATGAGGCCTGAAATTTCTGATATAGATTTTCTAATTGATGAAACGAAAGAAGAAATAGAAAAACTTTATGAAAATAAAGAAAAAAACGGGAAAGTGATTAAAAAACTGGAAAATAAACTGAAATTATTGAATGAAAAAAAATCAATCCTATCAGAAATAAAAAGCCCTGTAAGAGGAAAAATACTGGATATAATTGTGAAACCAGGTAATATTGTAAAAGAATATGATACTATAGCAATCATTGAACCTCTTGATGAAACAGTGGAGGCCATAATTTATATACCTCTATCTACAGGTAAAAAAATTGAACCTACTATGGAAGTGCAGATTTCACCGGCTATAGCCAGGAGAGACCTTTATGGTTTTATTTCAGGTAAAATAAAATCTGTAGATATTTTTCCGGAAACGAGAGAAAGTATGATGAAGGTTATAGGTAATGAAGAACTGGTTAATATGTTTTTATCATATGGCCCTTCTATGGAAATACATGTAGAACTTCCCTGTGATGTAAATACAGAAAGCGGCTTTAAATGGTCATCAGGCAGAGGGGGCCCTCCTTTTAAAATATGCAGCGGAACCCTCTGCAGAGGAACTGTAATATTAAAAAAGATTCATCCTGTAAATCTTCTTTTCCCTTCTACAGAATAAATATGAAAAAAGAAAAAATATTAAAAAAAAGAGTTAAAACCCCTACAGTTCTGCAGATGGAAGCCGTAGAATGCGGCGCTGCAGCACTTGCTATTATTCTGTCCTATTACGGCAGGATTGTTCCCCTTGAAAAACTGAGAATAGACTGCGGTGTATCCCGTGATGGGAGTAAAGCAGTAAATATATTAAAAGCAGCCAGAAAATACGGACTTATTGCAAAGGTTTTCAAAGCACCGGGGGCAGACCTGCTCTTAAGTCTTAATTTCCCTATGATTGTATTCTGGAATTTCAATCATTTTCTTGTAGTGGAAGGTTTCGGGAAAAATTGCGTATATTTAAATGATCCTGCCTCAGGGCCAGGAACTGTTTCAAAAGAAGAATTTAGCAGATCCTTTACAGGTATTGTACTCACCTTTGAGCCAGGGCCTGACTTTAAAAAAGAAGGGGTAAAACCCGGTCTTTACGGAAACCTTATCCATCGTCTTAAAGGCTCTGAAACAGCCCTTATATATATTTTACTTGCAGGATTGCTCCTTGTTTTTCCCGGCCTTATTATCCCTATGTTTATGAAGATTTTTGTAGACAATATTCTTATAAATAGAATGGAAAACATTATTGCTCCTCTGATTACGGGAATAATTATCACTGCCATACTGCAGGGAGGACTTACCTACCTTCAGCAGTATTATATATTAAGATTTGAGACAAAACTTTCTTTAAGTACTTCAAGCAAGTTTTTCTGGCATGTACTTCGTCTGCCTGTTGAATTTTTTACACAGCGCTTTGCCGGTGATATAAGTTCAAGAATTGCCATAAATGATAAAATTTCCCAGCTCCTTTCCCATCAGATTACACCAAATATACTCAATATTCTTATGTGCATTTTTTACCTTATTATTCTTTTTACTTATAATACTTTTCTTACACTCATGGGATTATTTATTGTATTTTTAAATGTTCTTGCTCTTAAATATATAGCGAGGAAAAGGATAGATGGAAACATGAGAGTCCTTCAGGAAAGGGGAAAGCTACTTGGCACATCTATGGCAGGTCTGAGCTATATTGAAACCATTAAATCCAGCGGTACAGAAGGAGATTTTTATACAAGATGGGCAGGATACTTTGCAAAAACAATCAATATAGAACAGGAACTGAATGTCTATACCCAGTTTCTTGCAGTTATTCCGTCATTTCTCAATTCTCTCAATACAATGGTCATACTTTCTGTTGGCACTTATCTTATTATAAAAGGTCATATGACAGCCGGAACACTTGTAGCCTATCAAAGTCTTATGGGGTGTTTTATGACACCTTTTAACAGACTCGTAAATATGGGAAGCACCATTCAGGAAGTCCAGGGAGATATGGACAGGCTCGATGATATTTTGAGATATGATATAAATACAGGTAAAGAAACCTTTAAAGATAGAGATAATACTATAAAATTAAGTGGAAAACTGGAAATTAAAGACATAACTTTCGGCTACAGTCCTCTTGAGCCTCCTCTGATTGAGGATTTTAATCTTACTTTATTACCTGGTTCGAGGGTTGCCATTGTCGGTTCTTCAGGAAGCGGTAAATCAACAATTGGTAAACTTATATGCAGTCTTTATCATCCATGGAAGGGGGAAATATTGTTTGACGGAAAACCTGCAGAAAAAATACCTGTAAGAATAATAAATAATACCCTTGCTATGGTGGATCAGAGTATTATGCTCTTTGAAGGGACAGTAAGAGAAAATATAAGTCTCTGGGATTTATCAATTGAAAAGACCGATATTATCAGAGCTGCAAAAGATGCCTCTATTCATGATGCTATAACGGAAAAAGAAAAAGGATATGATTGTATTGTAGAGGAAGATGGAAGAAATTTCAGCGGAGGTCAGAGGCAGAGGCTGGAAATAGCAAGGGCTCTCTCTACAAATCCCAGAATTCTGGTACTTGATGAAGCTACAAGTGCTCTTGATGCCATTACAGAAAAGATGATAGATGAAAATTTAAGAAAAAGAGGCTGTACCTGTGTAATAATTGCTCACAGGTTAAGTACTATAAAAGATTGTGATGAAATTATAGTTCTTGATAAAGGCAGGGTAGTGCAGAGAGGAAGACATGACGAACTTATAAAAGAGGAGAACAGTCTTTACAGGAGTCTTGTTCAGATCTATTGAGAGGTTTTCAGGAATATGGACAATGATAACACAGGAGAATTAATAAAACTCGGAGGCAACAACCCTTTTCTTATTGATGACACTGATTATATATGGATAGTTAAAGAACATAAGGTCAATATTTATGGAGTTTATCTCAAAGACAGGGTTATTACCGGCCCGAGAAACCATATATGCACCATAGAAAAAGGAGGAGCTTTCTTTGGTTTTAAACCTTTTGAAACATTCGGTTTTCTTGCAGCAGGTGATACAGGAACAGAGGTTATAAAGATCAAAATAGATGAATTAAAGGAAGATCTCTCCCATTATATTGATAAATGGATAGAAGATCTTACAAAATCTCTTCCAGAAAGAGTAAAAAGATTTAAATTAATTAACCCTGATGAAGAGATTGAGATAAAATCAGGTGAAGCCATGTTAAGTTCAGCTTCAATTCTATGGATAAAAAATATGAAAGGTTCTTTTTCTTTTCTGGGGAAAGACGATGTGGCGCCCTTTAAAGAAGAGACATTTTTTCCTGTTACCCCTTCTCTCTGGTGGAAAGCAGAAGAAGATTCTAAGATCATGACTTTCAATACAGAAAAATATCTCCTTTATGATCCAGAAAGAAGCTGTCTGGAAAAATTTCATGATTTCATACTGGATTTTATAAAGATAAAACTGGTAGAAGAATATATAGATGAAAAAGAACATCTGGAAAAAAAAGAATTAACAGAGATTTCTGTCTTCAGTGATGCAGTATCAGGACTTGCATCCACTATGGAAGACTGGCGAAGACCACAGGCCAGGCAGGGAGAAGACAGACTGTTTATTACCTGTCAGATAATAGGTAAAAAAACCGGCATTACCTTTAAAGAACCTCTTTTTGAAAAGGATAAGGAACTTATCGATCCTGTTACTGCTATTGCCAGAGCCTCAAAGGTAAGACACAGAAAACTCACTCTTAACCAGGACTGGTGGAAAAAAGATAATGGTTCACTCCTTGGCTTTTTAGTGGAAGATAACAGTCCTGTCGCTTTATTACCTGTATTTTCCGGAGGATATGAAATGATTGAGCCGGTGGAGAACAGGAAATGTCGTGTCACAGAAGCTGTTTCATCAGGAATTAATCATCAGGCCTATATGTTCTATCCTTCTTTACCTCCAAAGGCCATTACTTCCATGGATATTATTGGCTTTGGATTGAAATATTGTAAATCTGACATATTAAGTTTTTTATTTATATCTATTATTGTAGGATTTCTCGGTATGATTATTCCTGTGGCAACAGGTATTATCTTTAATTATATTATCCCTGCAGGTGAGGAACGTCAGATTCTGGATCTTTCTATTGCTCTTTTTATAAGTGCTGTTGCTGTAGCCATATTTCAGATATTGCAGAGTATTTCTCTTATCAGAATACAGGGCAGGATGAACTGGACAATACAATCAGCCATATGGGATAGGATTCTCCTTCTGCCATGTTCATTTTTTAGAAAATATTCATCAGGAGATCTGGCATCAAGGTCTCTCGGTTTTGATAGTATATGCAGAGAATTTTTCACAGGACTTACCCTGCCTTCACTTCTTTCATTTATATATGCACTGTTTAATTTCTTTCTTTTATTTTATTACAGTAAAAGCCTTGCTGTTATTGCTATTATATTTGCTTTTATCATTTTTACTGTCATAATGTTTATCACTTATTTTCAACTTTCATTTTATAGAAATTTACTCGCCCTTGAAGGACAGATTTCCGGTTTTGTATTTCAAATTATAAATGGTATAACAAAACTAAAGGTTGCAGGTGCTGAGAGCAGAGCCTTTGCACAGTGGGCTGAAAAATTCGGAACTCAGAAGAGATTTTCCTTCAAGATTCAGAATATTAAAAATTTTTATGAAGTTTTTAATTCTATTATACTTCTTATTTCGTCAATCGTAATTTTTCTTTTCATATCGACAGACATTTATAAAAGCCATGGTGAAGGAGTTATATCCAGCGGAAATTTTCTTGCCTTTAATACTGCTTTTACCTTATTTATGACATCAATTATGCAGCTTGGAATGACCATATCTCTTCTTACCAATATAGCTCCCATTGCAGAAAGAATGAAGCCCATATTTGAAACTCTTCCGGAAGTTGATGAAGGAAAAACCGAACCAGGTGAAATAAGCGGTGAAATTGAAGTTAATCACCTGTCATTCAGATACAAAAAAAATAGCGATTTAATATTAAAAGATATTACATTTTCTGTAAAACCAGGTGAATTTGTTGCTTTTGTAGGGCCGTCCGGTGCCGGTAAATCAACTATTATGAGACTCCTCCTGGGTTTTGAAATACAGGAACAGGGAGGCATTTATTATGACGGAAAAGAACTTAAAGAGCTGGATCTTACTTCTATAAGAAATCAGATAGGTGTTGTACTTCAGAACAGTTCTCTTATGGCAGGAGAACTTTATTATAATATTATCGGTTCTTCCCTTCTTACTATAAATGATGCATGGGAAGCAGCAGAGGTAGCAGGCCTTGAAGAAGATATAAAAGCCATGCCTATGGGTATGTATACCTATGTAAGTGAAGGAGGGGAAACCTTTTCCGGAGGACAGAAACAGAGAATCCTTATAGCAAGGGCAGTAGCCAGAAAACCAAGAATAATTATTTTTGATGAAGCTACGAGTGCTCTTGATAACAGAACACAGGCAATTGTAACAGAAAATCTTGACAGGCTGGATATAACAAGGATTGTAGTGGCTCATAGAATAAGTACAGTCGTAAAGGCAAATAGAATTTATGTAATGGACAGGGGAAAAATTGTACAATCAGGCACTTACGAAGAATTGATGCAGGTAGAAGGACCTTTCAAAGAACTGGCAGAAAGGCAGCTTTTATAACAGTGACCAGTTATAATAAGTTTAAAGTTGAGAGTTTAAAATTAACCAGCTCTAAACTATAAACCTTAAACTCTCTTCACTCTTCACTCTTCACCACTCACTACATTAATAGTGCTCTGTCAATAGAAACTTTACTGATAAATTATGGGTGTTGGGTTTTAGGTTTTGGGTTTTGGGTTGTTAATCTTTTTAACCCAACACCCAACACCCAACACCCATAACCCTTAACCCTTAAAAGATGCTTGACAGAGCAATAATTATTTTTTTATATATTTAAAGAAGGATTTTTTTGATTCTTTATAGAAATTTTGTATTATACCATATACCATAATAGAGAAAATAGAAAGGGGGGAACTTTTTAGAAATTTATAGTAGAAAGTATTTGAATTTCTATAAGGAGGTAATTTTTTATGTCTATGCAAAAAATGTACGGTGAAATAATAAAAAAAGCCTGGGAGGATGAAGCTTTTAAAGAAAAGCTTATAAAAGATCCAAGAGGAGTGCTTAAAAAGGATTTTAATATAGATATACCAGAAGATTCTGAATTAAAAGTATTACTATCCAACCCGAAATTACAGTATCTTGTAATACCTTCCAATCCATCTGAAGATAAACTGTCTGAAATGACAGAAGATGAAGTACTTGCCATTGCAGCAGGTAGCGGTATATTTACATATAACTGTCTCCCGACTCAATATAATGGAGGACCTACCTGTCCGCCATTCTGTAATAGATAGATCTTATTTTAAAAATATATTGGATGCCGGGTCTTACCCGGCTTAATTTTTACTCATATGATAGAATATATTTAAATACCATCTTTCAGGAAACAATATTTTTATGGATAAAGAAAATCTCTGGCACGATAAAGTAAAAAAAGCATCACATGGAATAAGGTGCCGTGTCCTTGAACATACAGTTAAAAATAATGGCGGCTATCTCAGTCAGGCCTGTTCTTCTGCAGAAATTCTCTCAACCCTTTATTTAAAAGTTATGAATCTGGAGTCTCTTCCTTTTCCAATTACTCCTTCTTTATTTCCAGGTGTTCCCGGCCCTGACAATGACTTTTACTGTACTGGAGCAGTTTATAATGGCTCCAGAGGTAAAAATTTGGATCGTTTCTTTCTTTCTCCATCACAGTATTCCCTTGTTCTTTATGCAGCTCTTATTGAGACAGGGAGAATGGCAGCTGATGGTCTTGATCATTTTAATAAAGACGGCAGTGTCGTAGAAATGATAGGAGCAGAACATTCCCCCGGCATGGAAGTAATGAGCGGATCATTGGGACAGGGGATCAGCCAGGCAGCAGGCATTGCTATGGCCAGAAAATTACATGGTGAGACAGGCAGGGTATTTATATTTATGTCAGACGGGGAATTCCAGATAGGACAGGTCTGGGAAGCAATTCAGACCATGGCTTTTTATAAACTTGATAATATTATTATTTATGTGGATATAAACGGCTTTCAATGTGATGGAAAAATGACTTCTGTAATGAATATTGAACCACTTGAAAAGAGGCTGGAAGCTTTTGGCATGAAAGTTTTTCGCATAGACGGCCATAATATAGAAGAACTTTCATTATGTGCAGAAATTAATCATGAAGGAAAACCTTCCGTAATACTCTGCGATACATGTCCTTATAAAGATATTACTATATTAAAATCAAGATATCCGAAGTTTCACTATTTGAGATTTAACAGTGAAGAAGAAAGAAAAAATTATAGAGATTTTCTTTTAGAAATGCAGGGTGAGGTGAAAGGGTGAAGAGTGAAGAGTGAAGAGTGAAGGGTGAGATGCGCACCACCCGTCACGCGTCACGCGTCACGCGTCACGCATCAATGGAAATACTTTCAAGAGTTCATGCAAAAAATCTTGTAAAATGGGCGAAATCAAGGCCTGATGTGATAGTTCTGTCTGCAGATCTTACTGCTTCTACGGAAATAGATTTATTTCGAGATGCCTATCCAGGCCGTTTTTTTTCCATGGGTATAGCAGAACAGAATATGATGAGTTTTGCCGGTGGTATGGCAAGGGAAGGATTTGCACCTTTTGTCCACACATTCGGTGTGTTTCTTTACAGAAGGGCCTATGATCAGATTGCTATGTCTGTGGCCTACCCCAATCTTCCTGTGAGAATGTTCGGCTTTTTACCCGGCATACTGACTCCCGGAGGAGCAACTCATCAGGCAATTGAAGATATTTCTGTCATGAGATCCCTTCCCAATATGACTGTTCTTGAATGCGGAGATGCTACAGATGTGCAGACAGTGCTGGATGTAGCCCATGCTGTAAGAGGCCCTGTTTATATAAGAATGTTAAGGGGAGAAATTCCCCGTATTTTTGACAGTCCCATGGTTTTCGGACAGGCAAGAACCATCTCTGAAGGTAATGATATTACGGTACTTTCAAGCGGCATCTGTACTGAAGAAGCAATGAGGGCAATAGAAGTTTTGAGAAAACATGGCCTGTCAATTCAGCATATGCATATTTCCACTCTTAAACCATTTAATGATTTATCTGTTCTGGAGGCTATAGAGAATACGAAATACTGTGTTGTTACTATGGAAAATCATACAATCATCGGCGGCCTTGGAACTATTATTGCAGAAAAAATAGCAGAAGAAGGTCTCGGAAAAAAACTTGTAAGAATTGGTCTCAAAGATACTTTTGCCCATGGAGCAAGTAAACCCTATCTTATGAGGGAATATGAAATAGATGCAATGGCTCTTATAAATACAGTAGAGAAATTTTTAGATACATCTTTTGGTATAACAGAAGAAGATTTAAGAGAAATATACATTGCTCCTTTACACAGCAAGGCAAAAGCAGAGGCACTTTAATTATGGAATTTTCAGATAAAATATCAGACAATCATGTATCAGGGGAATACTTTTCTGTTACCTACAGGCTTACAGGTGACGAACAGTCTGCCCTGCTTAAAGCAAAAGACATATGTCTGGAACAGACTGTTGAATTTCCGGACGATCTTCTGCCGGAATATTTAAAAGATAATCTTACAGGACAGATAAAATCCTTTGAAAAGTTTGAAATATTTAAAGAAGATAATATTGCAGGACAGATAAAATCATCTGAGAAATCTGAAATATTTAAAGCAGTCATAAATTATCCTGTAGAAACGTCAGCCTTTGAATTTACACAATTTTTGAATGTACTCTTCGGAAATATCAGTTTGAAACCGGGAATTTATGTAGAGTCCTTTAATTTACCCGGCCTTTTACTTGATAGATTTAAAGGCCCGGCCTTCGGCATTTCAGGTCTCAGGAAATTACTTGATATACAGAAAAGGCCTCTTCTCTGTACTGCTCTTAAACCTATGGGTCTTTCTTCTGATGGATTAGCTTCTCTTGCCTATCAATTTGCCCTTGGAGGAATTGATATTATAAAAGACGATCATGGTCTTACAAATCAGCCTTTTGCGCCCTTTGAAGAAAGGGTAGAGGCCTGTGTGAAAGCTGTGGAAAAAGCAAATAGAGAAACAGGTTATAAGTCTATTTATGTGCCAAATATTACTGCCCCTTTAAAAGAACTCTATAAAAGGGTAACATTCGCTAAAGAAGCAGGTGCAGGAGCTCTTCTTATTGCTCCGGGCCTTACGGGATTTGACACCATGAAAAACCTTGCAGATGATGACAGATTTTCACTCCCTCTCATCAGCCATCCTGCTTTTCAGGGAAGTTTTGTTTTAAGTGAAAGCGGAATTTCTCATTATGCCCTCTTCGGTCAGATTGCCAGACTTGCAGGAGCAGATGCCACAATTTATCCGAATTTCGGGGGACGTTTCTCTTTTTCCGAAGAAGAATGTAAAAATATTGTTCTTGGCTGTTCTGTTACTATGGGTCATATAAAAACTATATTTCCCTGTCCCGGCGGCGGAATGACTTTTGAAAACATACCTGCCATGTTTGAATTTTACGGAACTGATGTGATTTATCTTGTAGGCGGGGGACTTTTCAGACACAGTGATGATCTCTTTGCAAATGCCAGATATTTTCGTAATATGGTTTGTTAAAATTTTTTTGAGTATTTACTAAGGAATAGCCATAAAATAATTGTCCCATAATAGTTTCCTTCCTCCCGTCACGCGTTACGGGTCACGCATCACGATTATATTACTTTATGAGAATAAAAAAGGATTTTTCTTCAGGAGAATTTTCACTTTTTTCCCATGGTCTGGCATATATAAGAGAAATAATAGATTTTCCTTTTTTTACTGCTTTAAGTGTCCATATTTCTTTTCCTCCTGAACCGAGAAGAAGAGTATCTTTTTTTTCATATTTACAGGAAACAAAAGTAACCATGTTTTCATCCAGATCCTGTAATTCCCATTTATAACCTGTAGTGGGATTTGAATCCAGTGTTATGGTAAACTCTTTTCCTTCTTCAACTGTCAGAGGATTATCATTATCTTTTATCTCTATATATGCTTCAGGGAGATGTGACCAGCTTCCGTACATAGGATTGGGGATTATTATGAGATCTTTTCCAATCCTGTCTTTTACATCTTCAAATTTATATTTTGTTGTATCATAAAGATCATGGGCCGCATCTCCTATCCTCATGATAATATGCTGTGGAGGTGTGTCTTTATATTCAGGATAGCCTTTTATAACACCGTCTGCCACATCTTTTACCCTCAATATCTTGTCAGTATCATTTTCATAGGGGCCATGCAGCATAAGGCATATATCATAATTAAATCCGAAATTTTTTAAATTATTCAATGTAAGTTCTCTCAACTGAGGCTGAGTATTGGTAATCAAAATTACCCTGCCTCCCAGCTTTTTAACTGTTTGTGTGAATTTCACAGCACCGGGAACAGGTAATGCTTCATTCTTTTTATACCACTCAATCCATTCTTCATCAGAATATTTCTCACCTTTTGTTTCAAGACTTATTACGTGTTTAACAGTGCTGAGTATTGTGTCATCTATATCCATAACAACACACCATTCATCATTTTTTTTATGTTCTACCAGTTGTTCAAGACTGACAGTCGCATTTTCATAGGCCTGGCAAACACATAATTTATATTCATCTGAACTGTTTACCCAGGCTGCTCCATTGGTGAGTCGTATTTTGTGACTTTCATCTGCCTGTAATTTATTTGTAGTGAATACAAGTAGTAAAAGTAATAGAAAAAAGTAAATTTTATTTTTCTTTGTCATAATTTATAACTCCTTATATGTAAGATACTGTAAGAAAATAACCCTGGCAAATTGTTAAAACGGTTATCATCCTCGCGTCACGCGTTACGCGTTACGCGTCACGATATAGACTGTAAATATGATGAGGTTATTTCTCGACAACCCCTAAGTAAGATATGACCATAGTGAGAAAAACATATAAACTGTAATATTACCGGGAAAGCTCCTGTAAATGTCCCTTCCCGTTTAACGTAAGTAATCTGACTTTCTGGAAACTTGAACAAACCATTTCTTTGCTGTGAGTAGCCATGATCATAGTTTTACCTGATTTCCTTGCAAGGTTATCCAGAAGAGATAATATTTTCTGTCCTGTTTCTAGATCCAGATTTCCTGTAGGTTCATCTGCAAGTAATATGGCAGGATCATGGGAGAGAGATCTTGCAATGGCTACTCTTTGCTGTTCACCTCCTGAAAGCTGTTCAGGATAGCTTTTCCTTCTATCTGAAAGACCTACATGATTGAGCAGTTCAAATGCTCTTTTCTCTTCTTCTTTTCCTGTAAGGCCGTTTAACTCAAGAGGTAACAGAAGATTTTCTTCCACTGTAAGGGTAGGTATGAGATTGAAAAATTGAAATATAAAGCCAATATGTTTTCTTCTAAACAGTGTCCTTTCATGTTCGGAAAGTCCTGTAATATTTATGTCATTTATAAATACCTTTCCTGATGATGGCAGATCTATTCCACAGAGCAGATTTAACAGGGTGGACTTACCGGAACCACTCCTTCCTAAAAGTACTATTATTTCTCCTCTGTTTACAGTAATATTAATCTCCTGAAGAACACTTCTCCTGTAATTTCCTTCAGGATAGATTTTGGTAAGATTTTGTAATTCTATGAAAGATTCTGTTTTTTCCTGTATCATATTTATAGAACCATGTCAGAAAGCAAAGTTTTTCTGAAAGGCAAACCTCATTCCATTGTTGGCCAGGTCATTGACTTATACTGTCATATTTATAATAGTTCAATATTATTATTTTACTTTATAGATTTTCTTGCCTTCTGTCAATAGTTTGGCTATAATAATTTATAAGTTTATTGGAGTTGTGATTAATTTTGCTGAATTATTTAGGAAGAATCTTTTCACATAATAATGAAGACATAAGTGTCAGTCCCTGGTATGAGAAAGGGATAAGTTACTATAAAGATGGTAATTATGAAGAATCACTGAAATTGTTTGATAAATGCCTGAGTGCTAATCCTGATAACGGAGAGATTTATTTTTATCATGGTTTCTCTTATTATAAACTGGGAGAATATGAAAAGGGAATAGCTTCTTTTTGTAAAGCTTTAGAATATGGTGACTTTCGTATCAGATGGAACATGGCAGAAGAATTAGAAAAAATAGGAGATGAAAGATTATTAAAGATTTTTCTTTACATGTCAAATGATAAAGAAGTATCTATTCAGTTAAAGGCCATAGAATTTATTAAAAAAATAGATAAACCTTCAGAAGAATCATTTAAATTGTTTGATGAATTTTTAAGTTTTAATCCTGATAGGGCAGAAATTTGGTACTATCAGGGTTTATGTTGTTACAATTCCGGGCAATACGAAAAGGGAATAATGTCTTTCTATAAAGCTTTAGACCATGGTGATATTAATGTCAGAAGAAAACTGGCAGATGAATTAGGAGAAAGAGGGGATGAAAGATTATTAGAGATTTTTCTTCACCTTTTACATGATAAAGATTTTTCTGTTCAATTGAAAGCAATAGATGCTATTGAAAAAACAGGTAAAATATCAGATGAATATCTGACCCACCTGTTAACTATTGATAACCCTTTCATTCAGATAAAATTTAAAACAGTGATGGAAAAAATAGGAATAGAAATAGTGGAACCTCTTATTGAATATATAAATGATAAAAATTCTGAAGGAAGAGTAAAAGCTTTGAAGATACTCAGACTCACAAGGGATAAAAGGATTGTAGAACCACTGCTCAGGCTTTTAAATGATGAAGACAGGGATTTTCAAATGGAAGTAGTAGAATTTCTCGCAGAACTCAGGGATGAAAGAGTAGTAGAACCTTTAATTAAACTTTTGAATGATAATGACCTTTCTGTTAGATATAAAGCAATAGATGTCATTGTAAATATAAGAGATAAAAGAGTAATAGAGCCTCTGATCCAGATTTTGAATGATAAAGACCTTTCTATTAAATATAAAGCAATAGATGCCCTGGGGAAAACAGGTGATAAAAAATCAGTGGAACCTTTAATTCAGATGTTAGCTCATGAAAATCTGCAGGTCAGGTTAAATTCAGTAATAGCACTGGGGCATATTGGGGATGAAAGAGCAGCAGAAACTCTTATTTATATGATAAATGATACAGAATGTGATGAAATTCAAAAAGAAGCTATAATAGCCCTGGGAAAAATAAAATCTGAACTTGCAGTGGAACCTCTTGTTCAAATTATGAAGATAAAAAAATTTCGGGATGACTCATTAGAAGCTCTTGCTGAAATAGGGAGTAAAAGAGCAATAGATGTTATTAATGAAGAATTAAGAAAAGACGGATTTCTTATTAATAGCAAGGCAGCAATGGTTCTCAAACATAAGGTATGGGGTAAAAATAAACAGGATGAAATAAAAACGGAACTACCTGAGTAGTTCCGTTTTTATTACTTTTTCTTATCTTTTTTCTCATCTCTGACTGTCTGAGGGTCAGGATTTAATTTATTCCAGTCGCCCAGAAAATCGAATTTTTCAGGTTCTACTACAGGCGGGGCAGGATTTAATTTCTTCCAGTCACCCAGAAAATCAATTTTTTCTTTATCCAGATCTTTATTTTTATCTTCTTTTTTATTTTTTTTCATAATTTTCATTCCTTTTTTATAGAACTGTTGCTCTCAGTATGAGCACTGTTAGTTTTAAACCAGTTAACTACTTTTTCTCCGTAATGAACTGTTTTATCGACTGCTTTTCCTCCCAGTTCCGCTCCTTTTTTAGCACCTTTAATGCTGCCTTTAATGCCCCCTTTTATGCTGGCATAGGCACCATCAATCATACCAGGAACTGCTCCGAATACAGTTGAACCGACTATGGGACCTGCTATGAGTCCTGCTATTACACCTGCAGGTCCTCCGGCAAGTCCTGCAATAGTACCTAAAACAAGGCCTGTTAAGGCTCCTGCCGTACGGAGTATTTTTGTTTCTCCTGCAGTAAAATCAGGATTGGGCTTTTCGACGGCAGCACCGTGAATAGTCCCTGTTGTAGCTCCTGCAAGTGTTCCTGCAGAACCGCCTGCCAGTTTTGCAAGTCCGCGAAAGGTTTTGTGTATAAAACCAGCTTCGTCTTTTGGCGATGTTCCTATTTCTACCTTATCTTTAATTTCCTCTTTTTTAGTTGCACTTACTTTTTTCTCCTGCATAGAACTTTTAACATGTGTTGCTGAATTTATATTCATAGATATGTACCTCCTGAAGATAGATTTCCTTCAATTTTTATTCTATCATTATTAAATCTTCCCTGCAATATAAATTATTGTCTGAATTGTTAACTTTTTGTAAAAATATAAAGGGTTTCTGTTTACTTTCTGGCCATGTTCATTGACTTTTTCTTCCTGTCACAAAATCTATGACACTCCCGAAAGTTGCCTGATAAATCAATCTGGCCGACTACTGACAGTGTTGAATGTTTTTTTATGCTTAGGAATGAAAATTTATTAATTGTCTCAAGTTTTAAATTTTGGGTTTTAGGTTTTGGGTTTTGGGTTTTCACTTCTTAACCCAACACCTAACACCCAACACCCTCATCTGCGACAGTTATTTTCAATTCATTCCTTAACTGAGCAGGGTTGTTATTATTTTATCAATTAAAATAATCACTACAAACCTTCTCTGAAGGTTCTTAGTGATTACAGTGATTTTGTTTCATTTGTGGTTACATAACAGAAAACAGATTATGGTGCTATTATAACGACCTGAAAACACCCTGTCTGACCGACAAAATACCGTCCGTTTAACAGACTCTAATTATCTAAATCAATTATGACCATAATTAAACAATCTACCGGTACAATCCTGATAACATGACGACCCGGCTGCTACTTTATCCAATTCCGCATCAGCCAGCTCTCCTGTGTGAGCTTTTAATTCCTCAATCGTGAAATCGAACCCTGCCTTTTTAACATAACTTTTCCGCGCCTCAGTATCCTTGCATTCAGTAACCTGTTTCCGGAAATCCTCATCTGTTTTCATTCTTTCAAAAAATGATTTTGCACTCTCCATTGACATAATTTATAACCCCCTTTAAATTATTTTGTATAAAATTTATCTATAAATTATTTTACATATTCTATAGCCTGTGATTAATTTCCTCTTAAAATGATAAAGGATTTTATTAATTCAAAAAGAATTTGTGAGGTATGAACTTTACTGTTAACGAAATGTTTAAAATAATTTTACCCCATATCCCGGAGAATCTTGTGTCTTCGGAAGTAATTGCCGTAATTAAAAATTTGAACGAAAAATTTCCTGCAGAACTCATTGCCGGCGGACTTTTTGAATGTCCTCTGGGAGTAAAAGATCGTGTGTCAGATCTGTCTTTAGGCTTAAATGGCCGATCGGGGCGGGAAATACTTGCCGGCCAGAAAGAGGGGATTGAAATAGACACTTCTCTTTTAAAATCTCCTGTATGGAGACAGATTCGTTCTTTTTGTGAAATGTGGTCACTGACTGAAGGTTTGTTTTATAAAAATACATCTAATCTCTGGCTTGAGTTTGATCTGGATAGTCTGCACAAAAAAATTCCTCTTCCCGGTGTTTTTTTTAATGTCTCTGCTTCTGAGGGAAAGGGAGTTTCCATTTGTAAGGCCGGAAAATATGACTGGATTATAGAGGGACTGGAATGTCTCAGGGGAAAGCCTTTAAAAAAAGAGATAAAAAATAAGTTTATATATTGTCTGGATGCATTTCCTTATGATGGGCGGCTGGCATTTGCGGCATTAATGTTATCCCGCCCTGTGAATGCTGTAAGGGTTGTAGTTTCTATTCCTGATGAAGAGCTTAAAGATTATCTTACAGATATTAAATATCCGGGAGATGTTGAAGAAGTGATGGATCTGGTTTCAGAATTAACTCAATTTACAAACCTCAGATATAATCTGGATATTTCTCACGAAATGCTTCCTAAAATAGGAATAGAATGTTTTCTGAAAGATAAGACGAAAACTCATAAAGAAACATGGGTGAAATTTTTAGACCATCTTGCAGGGCCTTTTCTCACTATTCAGGAAAAAAGTAATTCTTTATTATCCTGGATCGGCCATACATATACTACTCTTCCTTATGAGTCTGAACCATCCTATATTTTCAGAAGAATAAGCCATATAAAAGTTATATATGAGAAAGATAAACCTCTTACAGTCAAGGCATATCCCGCATTTTCCAGAACTTTTGAAATAGATCTTCTCTATGAAAAATGTTCAAAGGATTTTGAAAAATAAAGGAGAAAACCTCTGTCTGACTGATAAGAATAAAAATACTTCAAGAAGGCAGAAAATATCAGGATGCTCAATCCTGTTCAGGTCAGGAATGGAAATTTATTAATAGTCTCTTTCCTCGCGTCACGCGTTACGCGTTACGCGTCACGATTTAATATATCTGAGACAGTTATTTAATTGTCATTCCTTAATGAACAGGTCTGATAAAATTTATTGGGGGATGAAATATATTATGAATCAAACAGTCATAAAGCCATGTCATATGTTTAATCATCAGGGCAGCTGGTATGTTATTAATATAGAAGAAATGTCTGCAATTGCCATAGATGATGAAACTGCCCGGGTAATTGAAAAGATTACCTCTGACGATGCAGTTCTGGATTCCCATATAGAAGAAAAACTCAAAAAGCTCGGATTACTGTCAGAAAGGAAAGAAGAACCCCCAAAAAACCAGAAAGAAATAGAACCAGTTTCCATTGTAAATATGAGTCTTTTCCTGACTCAGTCCTGTAATCTGAAATGTGTTTACTGCTATGGAGAAGGGGGAGAATACGGTACAGGTGGGAATATGGAAGAACATACTGCATGGCAGTCTGTGGACTGGCTAATTGAACAATCAGGGAAAATGAAAAAGGTCCACATTGGTTTTTTCGGAGGAGAACCTTTCCTCAGATTTCCTCTGATGAAATCGGTCGTGGAATATGCCCGGAAAAGAGTCAGTGAGGTGGAAAAGAAAGTTGATTTTTATGTTACCACCAATGGCACCCTTCTGGATGATGAAACAATTGCCTTTATAAAAGAACACAATATACATGTGATGGTAAGTTTTGATGGTCTCAAAGAATTGCAGGATGCGCAGCGTCCCTATGCAAACGGTAAAGGGTCATATGATTCCATTGTTCCTGGAATAAAAAAACTGCTTGAAGCACTGCCTGAAACGTCGGGACATGCCGTAATAGTTGGAGATACCGATACAGGGCTCGTAAAAGATGGCATGAAAGAAATAGGTTTTACTGATATATCAATTACGCCTGCCTCAAAATCCCTCTTTACAGAAGAGCAGAATAAAACAAAATCTGCGAGAGACACCAGAGGTTTCCTGAATGCTCTGGAAGAGGAAGTGGAAACCTGGTTAAGCCTTACCAGAAATAGAGATAGTAAAGGCCTGAAAAGTTTCAAAGACAGGAGTGGATTATATTATGTGATAATATCCCTGCTCCATGGCAGTAAAAAAAATCATGCCTGCGGTGCCGGTCTCGGGCTTGCAGGTGTCTCCTGTTCAGGTGATGTCTATTTATGCCACCGTTTTGTCGGCAGGGAGGAATATAAACTGGGGAGTATCTTTGAGAAAGAGCTCAAAAGAGAAGAATATCAAAAAAGTCCTGTAAAAGGAAATAAATTATGCACTGCCTGTTTTGCCAGGTATTACTGTGCCGGCGGGTGCAAACATGATAACGTGGGCGCCTGCGGGTCTGTATCAACACCCTCTGAGGATATGTGCCGGATGAAATGCCGTGAACTTGAACTTGCGGCAATTACCGTCTCCAGGCTTACTTCTGAAGACAGGGCTTTCCTTGTTGAGCAGGAAATCGTTCCACCAAAACCATGTCCCTTTGATCTTTAGGAATGAATTGAAAATAACTGTCGCAGATGAGGGTGTTGGGTGTTGGGTTAAGAAGTGAAAACCCAAAACCAAAAACCCAAAACCCAAAATTTAAAACTTGAGACAATTAATAAATTTTCATTCCTTAGTGAATATGTTAATGGGCACAATAACAGAGGACATTCAAAAAATCTTTTGCTGGTCAGGTTTAATGTATAATCCTCGCGTCACTCGTCACGATAGTCTATGCCTTCTACATCTCCTTTCCTGACAGAAAATAAACTTTTCTCAAGGAGAGAAGGATATTTTCTCATATGAGAAAAATCTCCTGACATTAACGTTTCATTTATAACATGTGATGCAAATTTAGCTGAAAGAATTGCTCTTCCTATTCCTTCTCCTGAGTCCGGTCTGGTAGAGCCAATAGTTTCTCCTATAGCCATAACATTTCCCGGCCCTGACATCTTTGTCCCTGTAAGTCCCCACCGTAACTTTTCGCCGGAGATTTTTGAGATTATTTCTCCATTACTCAATAGTTCCTTTGCCTGTGGAAAGGTAGATAAAAAATCATTGAAAACTTTCTTAATATTCGTATTTTTATTTTGTATTGCTGTTATACAGCCTGTATTATATATTTTATTTCCCATGGGGAAAATCCAGCAATAACCTGCAGGGTTTTCATGAAAATCGTAATAAAATATAGTACCTTCTATATGACAATCAGAATTCACATAACACTGAAGAGCTACAGCAGAAGCTTTTGCTTCTTCTATCATATCAAGGCTTTTCAGTAACTTAATATCTGCCCCTGTTGCAATAACTGCTATTTTAGATTTTATAGTTTTATCAGAACCTTCCAGTGAAAGGGAGACATGACTATTTTGAGGGTCAATCTGTGTAACAGTTCCTTTAAGAAAAACAGAGCCATTTTTCACTGATTTCTCTGCAATTATAGCGTCCAGAACAGATCTTTTTAATATAATCGGCCCTTTTATCTCATCAGAAGTTTCAGTGCTTTTCAGTAATAGAGGTTTATAAAAGTCCTGACTGAAAATATCATAATTTTTTTTATATACGTCACTCTTTTTCAATTCATACCCTTTTTGGCAGATACTCTCATAAATTCCGAGTTCTTTTAATCTTTTAAATATATAAGTAGCAATAAGATCTCCGCAGATTTTATCCCTGGGGAACGTTTCTTTATCAATAAGAAGAACTCTATGATTTTCTCCTGCCAGAGAAATAGCAAGAGACCCTCCTGCAGGACCTGCTCCTATTATAGCAACATCCCATAAGAGGTCTTTTAAGTCTTTTATTTTTTTCTGGCAACTGAATTTTTCTTTCATTATTTTCTTTAACTTCCTTTGGTTTTACTGGTAACAGTATAATAATTTTTTTGTTCATTGTTGTCAATCAATATGTTTATTATAATTTAAATACTATCTGCATAGTAACGTATATTTGCTAAAAAGGAGTTCTTCTATATATAGAGAATTTTTCAAGGTAAGAATATAATTCAAAGCCAGTGTATTCGAAGCATATTAAATATTTATAACGGGCAGGAACAGAAGATATCATAAAATTTATTGGAGGATACATATTTATGGAACAAAAAATTATAAAGCCCTGTCATGTGTTTAATCATCAGGACAGGCGGTATGTTATTAATATTGAAAAAATGTCTGCTTCCATTATAACTAATGAAACGGCCGGAGTAATTGAAAAGCTTACCGCCGACCCTGCTGCGACACTGGAGTCCCACATGGAAGAAGAATTCAAAAAACTGGAATTATTATCAGAAGACGGTGGGCAACCCCCAAAAGCCAAAAAAGAAAAAGAACCTGTTCCTATTATAAATATGTGCCTTTTCCTGACCCAGTCCTGCAATTTGAAATGTGTTTACTGCTATGGAGATGGAGGAGAATACGGCACAGGAGGAAACATGGAAGAAAAGACCGCCTTTCAGGCAGTGGACTGGATGGTAGAACAATCCAGGAAAATCAAAAAGCTCCATATCGGTTTTTTTGGGGGAGAACCTTTTCTGAAATTTCCTCTGATGAAAGCGGTTGTAGAATATGCCAAAAAAAGAGTCAGTGAGATTGGAAAAGATGTTGTTTTTCATGCTACTACCAATGCCGCCCTTCTGGATAATGAAATGATCGCCTTTATAAAAGAACACCAGATAAACGTTATGGTCAGTTTTGACGGCACAAAAGAGTTACAGGATGCCCAGCGGCCTTATACCAGCGGCAAAGGTTCTTATGACTCCACTGTGCCTAAAATAAAAAAGCTCCTTGAAGCAATGCCGGAAACTCACGGTCATGCCATAATAATGGGCAATACAAATCCGCAGATTGTAAAGGATGCCATGAAGGAAATCGGTTTTTCAGAGGTATCAATTATGCCTGCTTCTAAATCCCTCTTTACAGAAGAGACGGATAAAGTAAAACAGGCAAGAGATACACAGCATCTAATGCAGGAGATGGAAGATGAAGCTGAAAAATGGGTAACCTTTACCAGGAAGAGAGACAGTGAAGCTCTGAAAATCCTCAAGACCAGGAGTGCATTATATTATGGGATAATGTCCATCCTCCATAACAGTAAAAGACACCATGCCTGCGGTGCCGGTCTGGGGCTTGCAGCTGTTTCATGTTCCGGGGATATCTATTTGTGCCACCGTTTCGTTGGCAGAGAGGAATATAAACTGGGAAGTATCTTTGAGAAAGAACTGAACAGGGAAGAATATCAAAAAAGCCCTGTAATGTTTAATAAGCTATGTTCCGTCTGTTTTGCCAGGTATTACTGTGCCGGCGGATGCAAGCATGATAATGCAGGTTCCTGTGGTGCCATATCACAACCCTCTGAGGATATGTGCCGTATTAAATGTCGTGAACTTGAGCTTGCGGCAACCGTCACATCCAGACTTGACTCTGAGGACAGGGCTTTCCTTGTTGATCAGGACATCTTCCCTCCAAAGCCATGTCCTTTTGATTTTTAGTGATATTTGGTTTATATACTAAAAAATCTGCAAATCAAAGGAAAATCTATTAAATTATTAAATGCGACCATGCTTTGAAAGGCCGGGTTTGAATCTACATACTACGATATATACTCCGCCACACAATTATACTGGCACCATTGAATAATATCTTGCTTAAAGTTGTAAATATTTAATTTTTCCAGAAAAATTACCTGGTTAATATATATAAAAGCCTTAACGGACAATGCTCTCAGGTATATTAGCTATTTTAATCGTTGTTATCATTAAAGTTTTTATAGTTGCGTAAGTCCTGACTACTTCAAGAGAATTGTTTTTTGTCCGTTTACTATCAAAACCCCGAGTTTAGCAATTGAATTTAATCGCCTGGAAAGTTATCCAAATTTACCTACCAATAATCGGATGTTGCCCGCACGACGATTCCGTAATATAACACGCTCCACCGGCTACCCTTTCAAGTTCTTCCTCTGATAATTCCCCACTCAGCTTCTTTAAATCATCAACAGCAAAATCAAAACCTTCTTTTAAGACAAAATTCTTCCTGGTTTTATTATCTTTGCATTCGAAGACTTTCTTTCTAAAATCTTCATCTGTTTTCATTCGTTCCACATATGCTTTTGCACTCTCTAATGATATAATACACACCTCATTTCATAATATAGTAACAGTATAATTCTATACTCTGCTATATATTTCCTCTTATAATTTCGTTGTATTTATTGTATTACAGCTTTCCTCAAGTTTATTTAACATCAAATATAGTAAGGATCAGTGTTCTGAGGAATATATGTATGGCCGAGTCAGTTCATTAAGGCATCTTTCTTTTCCGGAATATATAGAGAACGTTCTGCAAGATGGTTCAAAAATTTTTCCCATTTTTCTTTATTAGCTTTCTTCTTATCTTTTAGAGAACATTCTATTCCTACGAAGCATATTAAATATTTATAACGGGCAGGAACAGAAGGTATAATAAAATTTATTGGAGGATACATATGTGCCTAAAATAAAAAAGCTCCTTTTCATAAATAAATTCATTTAAAAGATTTCAGGAAATTATCTATGCAAACAAGGATATTTCCCGCCTGAAGGTGGAAGTCTTTCCCGGAGGATAAAAAATAAAAAAATTAGAAATCTGGCATTAACTAATTATATAAAAAGAATATTTGTGTTATAATTATCAAAGATATGCCAAAAAAAATAAGAGAATTAATTAGCAATTTAGAAAAAAATGGTTTTACAAATAGAGGAGGTAAAGGAAGTCATAGAAATTTTGTACATCCAAATCTGAAAAAACCGATAACAATCTCAGGTAATGATGGTGAAGATGCAAAACATTATCAGGAAAAGGCTGTCATGAAAGTTATTGAGGAGGTGCAAAAATGACCGATGGTTCAAAGTACGTAAAAATTATTGAGTGGTCAGACGCTGATAATTGTTTCATAGGAAGTTGTCCTGAGCTTTTTTATGGCGGTTGTCATGGAAATGATGAACGTGAAGTATTTAATGAACTTTGCGAAATTGTCGAAGATATGATAAGGCTTTACAAAGAAGACGGAAAAACACTTCCCACACCAATATCTGGTAAAGAACTTGTAAATGAACTACAAAAAGTTGCTTGACAATCTACAGGCTGGCTGTGGGGCGGGTTAGAAGGCATGTTGTCAGTGGCATGGGGAGTAAAGCGTTATTTTGTTTATACATTAAAAAAACTGCAAATCAAAGGAATTACACTAAAATTCTTATTTCACGAAAGCTGCCTTTTAGCCAGTTCTTTAAATGGTCCTTCAATATCTATAAGTTCTTTATAGGTACCATTCTGCACTATAGATCCGTCTTTTACTACATAAATTCTATCTGCATTTATTATGGTGCTTAACCTGTGGGCAATAACAATCCTTGTGGCATTTAATTTATTAAGGCTTTCAGTAACAATGGCCTGTGTAGTATTATCAAGAGCACTTGTAGCTTCATCAAATATTATTATCTTCGGCTTTCTTGCTATGGCTCTTGCAATAAGAAGTCTCTGTCTCTGTCCTCCCGAGAAGGTTTCTCCTCCTTCTGATACTATTGTATGCATACCCATTGGCATAGCTTTTATGTCATCTTCAATACCTGCAAGTCTTGCTGCTTCCCAGGCATCATCCATTGTAAGAAGTGATGAACCGATAATATTATAATAAATTTCTCCTGACATTACTTTACTGTTCTGAATAACGACACCTGTCTGGCTCCTCACTGAAGCAAGATCCAGGCCTGCAAGGTTCTGTTCATCATAATAAACAGAACCTTCTACAGGGCTTTCGAAACCAAGGAGGAGTCTTAGAATAGTTGATTTACCTGCGCCGGAAGGCCCTACGAATGCTATGAATTCACCGGGAGCTACATGAAAGGATATATCTTTTAATATATCAGGGCCGTCTTTTTTATATTTAAAGGTTAAATGATTTACCTCAACCTTACCTGTTAACTCACCTGCATCCAATTTGTTCTCATCTATCTCGGGAGGAGTCTCAAATATGGGTTTTATCCTTTCGAATACAGGAACTATGTTTATCAGCATGGCTATAGATAAACCAAGCTGCATCATTGCCGATATAAAAGCAGTAAAAGCCGCATTGAAAGCTATAAAGTTACCTGTTGAAATAGTGGCCACGTGATTTGCAGTCTGATATATTATAAAAGAAAAAAGAGCTATCCCTGTAATGATGGGTACCGTAGAATTAAAGCTTCCAAGAAAGTTCTGAATAAGACCTATCTTGAAAGAATATCTTTTTTGCTGGCTGAAATATTCCGCCCATTTTGTAAATGCCAGTGTGTGAGCACCTGATACCCTGAGTTTTGATATGCCATTTATCAACTGAAATACAAAACCTGAGAGTTTTCCGCTTATTTTCTGCAGTTCTCTCTGATAGTAAAGCTGATAATAACTTGTAAGTGATATGATTATAACAAGAATAATGGAAATTATGGATGCAATAATAGCAAGACTACTGTCATAGTAAAATAGGAGAAGGAAATTGAAGAGAGCATAAATGGCACCAAGAAGTGAAGGAAGGGCAAGTCCGCTGAAGAGCTGACCTGATATATAATCTATTCCCAGGGATCTTGATGCAAGATCTCCTGAAGAAAACTGTCTAAAAAAAGAACATGGCAGTGAAAGTATTCTATCCCATACAGCAGCCTGTATTGGTATTTTCATCTTTGTTTCTATACGAATAAGGCAGATACTCTGCATGATTTGAAATAGTGTAACAGAAATAGAACCCACAAAAATTCCAGTGATAATCTGGGTAAGCCTGTTATATTCAGCATCGGGAATAACACTGCTGAAAATAATGCCTGTTGCAACTGGAACTATGAGACCTAAAAGTCCTACTGCCATACTTATAAGAAGAAAATTTTTAACGTCATCTGTGGCCCACCGGAAGCCAAACCTGATAACTTCCATTGGAGTAACAGCCCTTGGAGGAAAAGACCTGTAAAATGTATAACCGACAGGAATGAGTTTTGATGCAATTTCTTTTGTTATTTTTTCCTTTGTATTTTTTATGGGATCTATCATTTCATAAGAACTGGAAGAGGATTGCACAATTGCTACAGGATTATGACTATCTTTTAAGAAGCTGATAAAAGATCCGCTCTCATTACTCCACCAGTTATCGTAGAGAGTAATACTTCTGTGCCTTACTTTTGAAGCCCTGGCAATAGCAGTTAAAGGGTCTATCAATCTTTTATTTTCCTGTGAAAGAGCAGCTTTCTGAAAGGTTATACCTATTTTTTTTCCTATTATTTTACATGCAGTAAAAAGGCTGTCTTCTCCTTCTTTAGCTCCATATCCTGTTTTATCAGATTTCATAATTGAAGCAAGTCCTGATACTGCTTCTGTGAAAAATGAAACCTCGCTTGCCTCCTTTTTTTCAAGTTCTTCTCTCTCATCTATACTTTCTTCTACCAGTTTTATTTTCAGAAAATCTATTACAAGATTGTGAAAGTTCTCAAGACAGACAAGTTCTTTATCTTCTAAAATATGCTTTTCTGTAATAAGTGTCTTTATTGTAGAATTTTTTTCAGCTTTCCACCATATATTTTTTGAAACAGGGAAGAAGGAGTTTTCTTTTATCAGTGGTAAATCATCACGTCCCAGGATTGAGAAAGAGCCTTTAAGGTTTTTAACCCATAAAAGCCTGTCAAAAGATAAAATATTTTCTCCTTCTTTTACTTCTATTTCTTCATCTGGAACAATTAATTTAAATTTTTTCCCTCCCAGCCTGTCATGGGCGAGTCCTTTTGCCAGATGATCCAACCATTTATCAATATAAAGAGATAATAATTCCCTTTTAAATTCATTTATTTTAACTTTTAAGACCTTTGTACCTGCTTCTCCAACTGCGAGGAGACCAAAATCTTCCAGAGGCTTGAAACCAAAAAAAACGGAATCTTTTTCTACTGTACAGACATAATTTCTTGTGCCGGTAATTTCTTTATCTTTAAGATAAACTGCATAAATATTAACCATCTTTTCTTTGACTATCCATGCATGAAGAGGGTCATCTATGAGGAAGGGATTGTTGCCTCCCAGCTCTATTAATTCGCCGGTTATATCTGTGTTGTCCATATGACTCCTTTATAATTGGTGAAAAGTGAAAAGTGAAAAGAAATAGGCCTATTCGTTTCACTTTTCACGTTTCACTACTCACTATTCATTACTAATACATTTTAATAAGCTTATTATAAGGTCCCTCTATATCTTTTAACTGATCATGAGTTCCTCTTTCTACTACTTTGCCTTTTTCCATTACTATAATCTCATCACAATCTCTTATTGTACTCAGCCTGTGTGCTATTATTATACAGGTGCATCCTCTTCTTCTCAGGGATTTGTCTATATGTTCTTCTGTAACAGGATCAAGAGCGCTTGTAGCTTCATCCAATACCATTACAGTGGGATTAGATGCAAGAGCTCTTGCTATTTCAAGCCTCTGTGCCTGACCTCCGCTGAAATTCCTTCCTCCTTCTTCTACTATACTGTCATAACCTGCTTCTCTTGCTGTTATATCATCATGAATAGATGAGTCTTTTGCTGCTTCTACAATATTTGTTTCGTTCATCATAGTATCCCACATACTTATATTTTCTTTTATTGTGCCTTCATATAACATAATAGTCTGGTCAACCATTGAAATGCTGTTAGTTATAACTTTTCTTGGTATTTCTTTTACAGGTTTTCCGTCAAACAGAATTTCTCCTGTCCATGGCTGATAGAGGCCTGTAACCAGTTTACTTATAGTTGACTTACCGCTTCCTGATGTGCCTACCAGGGCTACTCTTGAACCGGGATTCATAGTAAGACTGAAGTTTTCAATTAATGGAAGCTCAAGAGGGCTGTATCCAAAGGTTATATTTTTTAATTCCACTCTGCCATACAATTTTCTGGCTCTATCTTCCCCTGTATCAAGTTCTACTTTTTCACTTATTCCGGGATCTGTCTTATATCTCAGAACATCATCAATCCTGGTCATATCTCCATCTACTTCCTGAAGTGTCGATCCGAGATTTACCAGTTTATTAACAGGGTCCATGAAAAAGCCCATTAAACTTTGATAGGCTACAAGGGTTCCAACTGTCATATGACCTTCTATAACACTCATACTTCCTATGCCGATAATTGCCAGTGTATTAAGAGCACCGAGAAATGTAGGTATGACTGAGAGAAATTGCGTATATACATTGAGCTGCTGTTCAGTGTTTGTTACTTTTGTAAGATAACCTGACCATCTTGTATAAAAATCAGATTCCGTTCCGCTTGATTTAAGTGTTTCAATCATGGTGAGTCCTGAAATTGATGTTCCTATAAGCTTTCCTCTCTCCTGAAGCAGTTTTATATTTCCATCTTTCCTTTTTCTGGATATAAGCTGCAGGAAGAGTATATTCAGTGAAGCAATAATTATACCTATGACTGTAAGGAGAACATTATATTTAAAAAGCAGTACAAGATAAAACAAAATCATGACGAAATTGAGTATATTCGTTGCAAGCTGCTGGGAAAGTAACTGGGCAAATTTATCGTTTATTGCAACTCTTGAACTTATATCACCTGCATAACGCTGTGTGAAAAATTCTACAGGAACTCGTAGTATATGCCAGAAAAATTTACTTGAAGTGCTTAAAGAAAGCTTTGTTTCCATCCTGAGAAGATAATACTGCTGAAGCCATGTAAGTATTGCCCGGATAATCCCTGTCATAATCATCCCTATAATCAGCGGTCCTATAAAGTAGTTCATTTTATTTACAAGAATATTGTCAATAAACATCTTTGTAAATATGGGAATTACCATAGCAGGCAAAACAAGAGCAAGTCCTGTAAGAACAGCGTAAAGGAGACCTGTTCCCGACCCTTTCAGCCTTTCTATTAATCCCTTATAAAGACTTTTTTTGCTTCCCCCTTTTTGAAAATCCGGCCCTGGCTCAAAGGCAAGTACAACACCTGTATAAGATTCGTTGAAATCCTGTAATGAAACTGTCCTTGGCCCTACTGCCGGGTCATTTAAATATACACAGTTTTTTTTGAAACCTTCTACAACAAGAAAATGATTGAAATTCCAGAAGACTATTACCGGGAGTGTTACGTCCATAAGATCTTCCGTTTCATATCTATAACCTTTTGCTATGAGTCCATAGGTTCTGGCTGCTTTTAATACATTGGAAGCTTTACTTCCGTCTCTGGATATGCCGCAATCTACTCTGAGCTGTTCTAGCGGAACAATCCTGCCGTAATAGGCCAGTATAATAGCAAGTGATGCAGCACCGCATTCCACTGCTTCCATTTGAAGTAATGTAGGTGTTTTTACTCTTTTTTTTCTGATGGTATTTTCCATAAATTATAATCTCCCGGGTTAATTGGCATAGGGAAAAATAACAGAGATGGGGTGCATCTGTGTTATTATAATAGAGGCATTACATATAGTACCGCTGGTTATTTTAAAATCTGGTTCCTTACCTGATGACCATTTATAACCACTTTTACTGACAGGATCACTGTCAAGTTTTACTATAATTATAAGTGGTATAACATTGCCTGCCATAAAATAGTTAGTCATTTGCTCATTTCCGAACATACTGGTCATCTGCTGTCTGGTAGTAGGATAATTGCTTACATGAATTACCTTTCCTCTTATAAATCCATTTTCTTCCTTTTTTACTATAGAAGGAGAAACCTGAACATCCATACCTGGCTCTATTTTTTTTGCCTCTTCATCAGATACAAACAGGACTGATACGAGTGGTTTGTCTAAATGTTCCATAGTCGCAATAGTAGTTCCTTCTTCTATATAATCGTATTCCATTACCATTATATTTGTTATTACTCCTCTGGATTGACTTTTTATCTCTGAATATAAAGCAGCTTTCCCTGCAAGGTATTCAATATTACCTTCCATATTTTTTATTATCTCAATATTTTTTTCACTTTTATCTTCCTTTAATTTGTCTAACTGATTTCTGGCACTCTGAAGTTCATATTCCAGTCCAGGATTATAAATTTTAGCTATTACCTGATCCTTTTCTACAACCTCATTAATTTTTACTTTTATTTCTTTTACTATACCTGTAGTAAAACAGGCAATCTCATGTATTCCTCCCTCTGTAATAAGTATTCCAGTTCCATTTATTGTTACAGGAATATCTCCTGCAAATGACCATATAAGAGATGTAATTAATATGATTCCAATAGCTAAAAGCCCGAGCCAGCCTTTTCTGTCAGTAATGATTATCATTTGATCTAACTGTTCCGGCGATGATAATTTAGCCAGAGCTTTTTCTCTGAAAAGATTATCATGTGGCATTTTTATATCTCCTTTCGACTACAGGTAACAAAATACGGGGTTATTTCATCAATCAATCTGGAAGTTTTATTTCGTCATTTTCTGAAACACCTGTTACTATTTCTATCATTACATCATTACTTATACCTGTTGTAACTTCTACATCTTTCAGGGTTTTATTTGCCGATATAAGTGTTACATAATTTTTATTGTCTTTCTTCCATACTGCCTGTACTGGTAACTGCAGAACATCTTTTCTGGTATCTACATAAATATCCGCATCGACACTCATGCCGGGAAATAGTAAATCATACCTGGTTTTTCCGGCAGGTAATTCTTTTTCTTCAATCTTATCAAGTAATATTTTGATTTTCGTATTGAATGTCGGTATCTGCTGAACCTGAACTGCCTGTGGTGCTACATCAGATATGAGGCCTTTAATATTAATTTCTTTATATGCTGCAGCCTTTATAGTTACTGTCTGATTTTTCCTTATCCTTCCTATATCTGATTCGTCTATATTTGCTTCTGCATAGATTTCACCTAAATCTGCAATGGTCATAAGGGTAGTACCTCCTGCAGTGGAGGTTGTCTGTGAAGCTACAACATCACCTACATTTACCGGTCTGTCAATAATTATGCCATTTACAGGAGAAGATATTTTCGTCTTGGAAAGTTTGTCCAGATCCTGTTCTCTTTGAGCTTCCGATTTGCTTAACATTGCCTCTGAGTCTTTAACAGTAGCGTTTTTTATACCAGTCTGCATGGAGTTAACAATCTCCTGCTGAACTCCCGCTTCTGCTGTTTTTAAGTCTTTCATTGCAGATTCAACAGATCTTTCTTTATCTGCTATATTATTTTTTACCTGATCTATTTGAGTATCCAGGTCTTTCCTGGCTTTTTCTACCTGTGCCACTGAAAGGGCTATATCTTCTGACCTGCTTCCTTCAACAGCCATATCATAGTCCTGTTTTGCACTATCCCTGGCAGATTTCGCCTGAAGATAATCATTTTCAGCACTATCTACATCTTTACGTGCTACATAGTACTTTTCATAAAGGGTTTTCTGTCTTTCAAATTGTTTGAGTTTATATTCCATATCTGCTTCTTTAGATTGAAGATTGGCCAGTTTCTGAGCTATATCCTGTTTTCTTGAACCGGCCAGGGTTTTATCCAGATTTTTTTCCTGCTGATCAAGTGCTGCTTTATATTGATCTATCTGAGACTGACCCAGTTGTTTTGTTTCTTCAAGCTGTTTAATTGACTGACTGTAAGTCAGTTTTGCTTTTTCCAGGGCTATCTCTTTTGTTTCTATTGATACAGAGCTGTAAGCTGCCTGGTAATTTTTATCCAGTTCTGCTTTTTCCAGCTGAGCTATACTGCTTTTATATGCTGCATCTGATTGAAGATAGGATTGCTCCTGCTGCTGATCATCGATAATGGCTATTATAGTTTTTTTTGACACCCTATCCCCTCTTTTATAAGGTAATTTGATAACCTTCCCTGATATTTCTGATTTTATGTTTATCTGGGTAGATGCTTTAATAGTGCCTGTAGTATTCACAATAACATCCATAGTATCTTTTTTTACTTTAACTGTTTTCCAGTTTTTAATAATTTCTTTTGATTTCTGTATACTGCTGTATTTAGAAAAAGCATATAATCCGATTATTATTAATATTATTATGATTATAAAGGTTCTATATTTCTTCATGGCAGTTCCTCTCCTGTAGCTTTTTTAAATTTGGCCAGACTTATTTGATAATCATATGTGACATTTATTAAATTAATTATAGCCTTGCTGTAATCGTCCTGCCTGTTCAGTATGTCCTGAAATGAGCCTACTCCGCTGGTATATTTCCCTTCTGCTATTTCAAGATTAAGATTTGCCTGTTTTACCTGTAATCTGTTCAGTTCTAATTTTGCAGAATTTGTTTCCATGTCATAATAAGCAGTTGTTACATCGGAAATTATTGTTCTTTCCTGTTTCAGTTTATCCGATATATACTGGGTTTTTGTAGCCTCTGCACTTTCAACCTGAGATTTAGTAGAAAAACCGTCAAAAATAGGGAAATTCACCTGACCGTAAACAGAATAATATCTATCAGGTGAAAGATATGAGTCAGTTGCATAATTATAACTCACACCTACCGTAACATTTGGTAATCTCTGAAGTTTAGCTCCGTCTATCACTTTATTCTGGTATTCAATCTGGGCATTATATTTTTTCATCTCAGGCCTCTGCTCCATAGCAGTGCTCAGAGCTTCATTCATTTCCTGTCTGTATTTCAGTTCATAAGTTTCTCCTGATATAGAGATGTCTCTGTCTACAGATAAACCTGTATCAATCTTGAGCTGTACCATTTTGTTTTTAATGTCGTTCTGAGCGCTTAAAAGATCTACTTTTGCCTGGGTTACATTGACTTCTGCCGTAAATACATCAGATTTAGGTGAAAGACCGACTTTGAAATTTTCATTTGCCCTGTCAAGGTATTTAAGGGAATTTTCAAGAGTATTTTCTCTGAATTTTAATATATCTTTTGCCCTGGCAGCATTGAAATAATCCTGTGCTACCGTGAGGGCAACATTGGTGGCACTTTCTTTAAGAGCATATTCATATTGTTCTATTTGAGCCTTATATTGTTTATATTGAAAAAAACCTTTAAAAGTATCAAAAACAGTCTGACTCACCGAAACTGTGCCGCTATAATCATCAATCGGGACTGCCGGGAAATATATACCGCTCACAATAGTACCGTTGCCCTGATTTGATTTCTGATAAATTCCTGTATATTTTAAATTTGGAAGATATGTTGCCAGAGCCTGAGTTTTTAAACTTTCAGCCACTTTTATATCCTGTCTGGCTCTTATTATAGAAGGATTGTTATCCATAGCCATGTCAATACAATCTTTAAGGGTAAATTTTATAGATTCTTCATCTTTTGCCAGAAGTGTATTAAAAGTTATAAGGATTAACACTATTATAAATATTTTATTCATAAAAATTCACCTTTAATCGTGACGCGTAACGCGTGACGGGTAATTCTACACTCACAGGGCGAACACAGGGGTTCGCCCCTACTCACTTTTCACTTTTCACTTTTCACTTCTCACTTTTCACTACTCACCACTTATTCCTGCCTTAAAGCTTCTATTGGATCGAGAGCTGCAGCTTTCCTTGCAGGATAAATTCCGAAAAAGATACCTACCATTCCGGAAAAACCAAAAGAAATCAGTATGGAATTAATTGAAATAATAGCTTCACCCATTATATCTTTGAGTGAACTGGAAGCTACCAGAAAGGGATATATTGCTGATATACCTGTACCGACAAGTATACCTATTATGCCTCCTGTTATGCTGAGCACAAGGGATTCTATTAAAAACTGTGTTAAAATATCGTTTTTTCTTGCTCCAATGGCTTTTCTTAACCCTATTTCCTTTGTACGTTCTGTTACTGAAACAAGCATTATATTCATAATACCAATGCCGCCTACAAGTAGAGAAATAACAGCTATAATTGACAGGAAAAAAGAAAGAGCCATTATAGTACCCATAGACTGTGCTAATTGTTGTTCAAAGCTGAGTATATCAAGATTTTTAATATTATTACCATGAAGAGGCAAAAGAACTCTTGTAACCTCATCTTTTGTCTTTTTAACAGTATCAATACTTTCTGAGGCTACCTGAATAAAATTCAGATATGGCTGGTAGTAAACTCTGCTGTTAAATGTAGTCAGAGGTGTTATTATTGTTTTATCATAATCATCCATTATGGCTCTGTCTTTCTTTGCCAGAACCCCTATGACTTTAAGCCTTATTCCAGAGTTTGTTGAATTATTCGGATCTGAATTACTGTTAGTTGAAGTAATTCCCGATTTTGCTACCATTTTTATAGTATTACCGAGAGGTTCCACGTCTTTCCCGAATAATTTGTCTGCCACTTCATGTCCAATCACACATACGGGACTACTTTTATCCCAGTCTTTCTGTGAGAAAAATCTTCCCTTCTCAACAGGTAAAGTGTCAACTATAAGGATAGCAGGAGAAGTACCTTTTATGGTAACATCCATATTATTTGGGCCGTAGACAGCAGTAACACTGGTGGTTATACTGGGTGCCACTCCTTTTACCGAAAAACACTGATTCTTTAACACCTTTACATCTCTCATTGTAAGCTGTCTTGTTTTTGAGCCTATGGAAGATTGTATAACACTATCTCCTTTACCTGGCGAAACTATGACATTTTGTACTCCCATGTCGGCAAACTGTTTCCGAAAACCTTTGTTCATACCGTTTCCTATGGCAGTCATAATGATCACAGAAGAAATACCTATTATAATACCGAGCATAGTGAGTAAAGACCTCATTTTATTGGCTTTGAGAGCATTCCATGCAATCTTTACACTCTGCATGATATTCATGCTGCCTCTCATATGAAGTCTTACTGTCATACTCTGTCTTATATCTGATGAAAGTAATATTCTGTCTTCTTCTTTTACCTGTTCATCTGAAACTATTTTTCCGTCATGGAGTTTTACAACCCTTGTGCCGTATTTTGCTACATCGGGATTATGGGTAATGAGAATTACAGTATTTCCCTTTCTGTGTAATTCCTGGAATAAAGCCATAATTTCATCACCTGATTTACTGTCCAGAGCACCTGTAGGTTCATCTGCAAGAATTATGGGAGGTTTATTTGAAAGAGCTCTTGCTATGGCGACACGCTGCATCTGTCCTCCTGAAAGTTCATTAGGAACATGATCCATACGTGTTTCTAATCCGACTTTAATAAGATTATTTGCTGCCACCTGCATTCTTTCTTTTGTATTTACACCTGCATAAACCATTGGAAGTTCTACATTTTCCCTTGCTGTCATACCTGAGAGGAGATGGAATTTTTGAAAGACAAAACCTATCTTCTGATTTCTGATAACAGATAGTTCATCATCATCTAATTTTGAGGCTTCTGTTCCATCCAGTAAATAACCTCCGCTTGTAGGACGATCCAGACAGCCTATAAGGTTCATTACTGTAGATTTGCCACTTCCTGAGGCACCCATAATTACAATAAATTCTCCCTGATAAATAGTAAGATTGATGCCATCACAGGCATTGACATGAGTATCTCCCATTATGTAGGTTTTATATATATTGTTTAATTTTATTATCTCTCTTTTAGATTCCATTATATTGATTAACCATTACTATTTATATAAAAATAAAATCTGTCTACTCATTTCAGTTCCAGACCATTTCCCGGAGTATATTTCGGGAAATTCCCCTGACCTACCTGGCCTGTATCTTTGTGGGCATTCAGTCCGCCGCACTCAAGTGTAAAAGTGCTGGATTTCCCTGCATTTACTGCAGAATAAATATAAGATTTCTGGCACGATGGGCATATGGGAATATTTTTCATAATTGCACCGTATTCACCGCTGTTTTCAGTCAGAGAATCGAGTGAAGGAGGATAATTACCATCATTGTCTGTGGCATACATTTCAAGGCCGGTAGCTATATTTTTCATATTACTCTCACATGCTGCCAGCTGTCCATGGGATCTGGCCTTGACAAAATTCGGCACAATAATGGCAGCCATTATGCCGATAACTGCTGTGGATAATATACATCCCATTCCGACTATGACAACAATAATAATAATCCATAAATTTCTGCTGCTCTTTTTTGGTTGTTCCTGACCTGGATATTCTTGCTGATTATACATAACCTTTCTCCTTTCTTCTATATCAGGTAACGGGTGACAGGTAGCGGGTTACGGGATTTTATTTCACCTGTCACCTGTTACCCGTCACCTGTTACCTGACCTTTTAAATTCTCTAGAAAAAAAGAAAAACCCTTCTTTTATAAACATTGACCAGCATAAGTTTTTTTTTAACAGGCATATTTATAATCTCCTTGAATGAAAAAAAATTACTTTTTCTTGTTCATCGTAAAAACTATACCATACTCACTGCCACCGGGGACAGGTCCGTAAGTAATTTTTTCTCCGTCTACATATACATTCAGGTATTTTTTCAGATCTATTAAATCAACTTTAGAAGCATCTCCGGCACCGGTAAATTGTATCCATATTTTTCTTTCCTTTTTACATATAACATCGAATTCTGCACTGCCAGGAACTGACATATCCTTTTTTAAACGAAATCCTGTTGCCGGTTCTTCACACATTATGGCAGTTAATTTCTCCCCTGCCGGACAATCCTTTATCTGCGAAATATCTACTTTAACAGTTCTCGTATCAGGATCTTTTCCGCATCCAGCAAGGAGGAAGAACAAAATTATTACTATAGTAATTTTAAATTTCATAATATATAAGCCTTTCTCAGTTATAATTGGTGAAAAGTGAAAAGTGAAAGGAAATAGTTTTAATCATTTTACTTTTCACGACTCACTATTCACTATTCACTTTTTCTGTTCCCTCATTGCTTCCAGCACCTTTTCTGCAGTAAAAGGATATTCCCTTATCCATACGCCTATTGCATCATATATGGCAGTAGCTATGGCAGGAGCAGCCCCGTTTGTGGCGATTTCGGAAATTGATTTTCCTCCGAAAGGACCAAGTTTTTCATCTACAAATACCAGTTCAGAGAGGAAATCTTCCGGCAGATCCTTTATCATAGGAACTTTATAGTCAAGGAAATTGGGATTTAAACATTTTCCATGTTCGTCAAAGATCATTTTTTCATAGAGTGTATGACCAATACTTTTAAGTATGGCTCCGTACATCTGCCCCAGGGCGAGATCGGGATTTATAGGTGTGCCGCAGTCCTGATAGGCATGGAAAGCTTTGACTTTAACAGTACCTGTCAATTCATTTACTTCCACCTTTGCGAAATGGGCTCCGTAAGGTATGGGAGACTCTTCTGTAGTAAAGGCACCTGTTGCTATAATCTGACCTCTACCTTTTCCGCTCTGGGTTATCCTGGCAATTTCTATAAAGGAAAGTTCTCCCTCTGGCGCGACTACTTTTCCCGGATATTGAAGTTTTAGAGACTCTAATGGAACCTTCATTATTCCGGAAGCTTCCTCTAAAATCTTTTTCTTCATGTCAAGTGCTGCATTATATGCAGCAGAGCCTGTAAAGAATGTACCGCTCGATGCATAAGATCCTACATCAAAGGGAGTTACATCTGTATCTCCTGCTTTCACTCCCACTTTATCCTGATCTACCATGAGGATTTCTGCTGCTACCTTTACTACTACAGTATCGAGGCCTGTGCCAAGATCTGCTCCTCCTATACAGAGGAAGAAAGAACCGTCGCCCAGCATATATATAGTAGCATTTGCCGCATCGAGGCCGGGAAGACCGGAACCCTGCTGTATTATGGCAAAACCTTTTCCTGTTTTTAAATATGGAGCATCACCTTTTTCATGTTTACCCCATCCTATGGAAAAATCTCCTCTGTCAAGACAGTCACTTAAAGCACAGCTTGTCACCTGCTGAGGTATTCCTTCCTGGCCTTCTCCCAGGCATTTTAATATTTCAAGCCTGTCACCTGTGCGGACATGATTGAGTCTTATAAAGGTCAGATAATCTACATTCATTTCTGCAGCAGTTTCCGCGAGAGCAGTCTGAAGTGCAAAAGCTCCTGCAGGTGCTCCGTAACCCTGATATGCTCCTGCTATAACATTATTTGTATAATAGACTGTAACATCATAATGCATATTTTCACATCTGAAGAGAGGAAGGGTTTTGGAACAGGCATTCATCGGTACTGTAAGACAGTGAGGACCGTACCCTCCGGTATCTGCCTTTACATTCATATCTATTGCTGTAATTTTTCCGTTCTTTTTTGCTCCTATTTTGACTCTTACCACAGTGGGATGTCTTGTCCTGGAAGCTACAAATTCTTCCTGTCTCGTGAAACGGAAAAATACTGGCTTACCTGTTTTAAGGGTTATATATGCTGCCAGTTCTTCCATTACTATATCCTGTTTTGCGCCAAATCCTCCTCCTACCCTTTCTTTAATGACATGAATCTTTATTTCAGGGTATCCGATTGCTCTTGAGACTATTCTTCTCAGATGGAATGGTATCTGTGTGGAAGCTCTGATTACAAGTCTGTCTCCTTCCATGTAGCTGTAAACTACATGAGGCTCAAGGGGAGTGCATTGAATATGTCCTGTTTTATAGGTTCTTTCCACTATAACATCTGCTTCTTTAAATCCTTTTTCTACGTCACCTATACCGCCTTTATTGGAAGCTGCAATATTTTTAGCCAGATCCTGCCCTACGGGGAAACAGTAACTCGAGGTTTTGTCATCATGTATCTGAGTAGAATTATCAGTCATTGCCTGTTCTATTGATAATATGGCAGGCAGTATTTCATATTCTACTTTTATTTTTTTCAGCGCTTCTATTGCTATTTTTTCAGATGTGGCTGCTACTGCAGCAACCCTGTCTCCTACGAATCTCATCTTTTTATTTATTATCCTTCTGTCATAGGGAGACGGTTCTGGATAACACTGGCCTGCAGATCCGTAAAGCACATCAGGACAGTTTTCATGGGTAAGGATAAATTCAACACCTTCCAGTTTTTCTGCTTCACTTATATCGATATTTGTTATTACGGCATGGGCATGGGGGCTTGGAAGTACCTTTACATATAGAGAATTAGGTCTTACCATATCTTCCACAAAACTCGGGTCAGAACAGAGAAGCTGATGCCCGTCAACCTTAACGGTTGATTTTCCCACTATTCTGAGATCATGTCGGAAGGCAGGATATTCTTTTTTATAATCCTTATCTCCTTTCATTCTTCTTACTGCTACTTCTATTGCATCAAAGATCTGTTTGTATCCTGTACACCTGCATATAATCCCTGAAAGTGCATCTTTAATATCATCTTCAGATGGTTCGGGATTTCTTTCTAACAGTTCAAGTGTTGCCATAAGCATAGAAGGAGTGCAGTAGCCGCATTGAACTATGCCCGTATCAAGAAAGGCCTGCTGTATTACATGGAGTTCATTGTTTTTTGCAAGGGATTCCGATGTTCTCACATCACATCCGTCTATTTGAGGAGATAGCAACTGACATGAATTTACTGATTTTCCGTTAAGAAGAATGGCACACATGCCGCATGTACCTTCACCGTCACAACCGTTTTTTACAGAGAGAATTCCGTTACGTCTGAGGAGATCTATTACCCTTTCACCTGCTTCAGTGTCGAGTCTTTTAGGCTTTCCATTTAATGTTATATTTATTTTCACAGAGAAATGCCTCCTTTTTTTGCTGCTTCATATAGAGCCTGTATAACAAGGCCTCCGGCAAGTTCTTTTTTAAACCACGCTTTACCTCTCAGATCATCAACAGGGTGTATCTGGCTTTCCAGATGTTTCCTGAGTTTTGGGGAATAATCTATGAGGTTACCTTTAAGTTTCTGTCTTCTCAGAAATTCTTCTGTTTCAAGTATTCTCAGAGGTGTAACCGATACCCCTCCTATTGCCAGTCTTGCATCTTTACATATGCCATCTTCCATTTCTATGCCGAGACAGACGTTTATTAAGGCCAGATCGTTTGATGTCCTTGTATAACGGCATATGGAAATATAAAAATTTTTACGGAATGGCACAATTACTTTTGTTATAAGAGGCCTTTCTTTTTTCTGTATATATTCATAGAGAGGCACTTCCTGTTTTAAGTCTTCAGAAGAATAAATTTCTAAAGAGGCATCCATTGCAAGAAGCACAGGTATCATGTCGGAACAGGATTTACAGGCAGCTATGTTTCCTCCCAGAGTCGCCATATTTCTTATATTTCTGTTGCTTACATTTGAAGCAGCCTGTTTTATCATATCAAAAGGCTTTGCAGAAAGTTCTTCTGTTTCTATAATCTGCTGTAATGTTATTAAAGGATAGATAATTAATCTGTCTTCTCCCTTTTCTATACCGGACAAACCAAGCCTTCCAAGACTGATAAGGCCTGAAATATTTTCTGGAGTTCCAGGATAACCCTTTGCATTTATTTCGGTACCTCCTGCCAGAAATCTGTAATCAGGCTGTTCCTCCTTTATCCTCAGAGCATCGGCCACTGTGGTAGGTGTGTAAAATTCTTTTATCATACTTATTCCTCCCGGTTTAACTATTCACTAGGAATGAGTTCAAAATAACTGTCGCAAATGAGGGTATTGGGTGATGGGTGTTGGGTTAAGAAGCTTAAAACCTAAAACCTAAAACCCGAAACCTGAGACAATTAATTAATTTTCATTCCTACATATATATTTACTTAAAAGATCAGATTTCCTTTATCAAATTTAGTTTTTACTTTTTAGTTTTTACTTTAGCGAAATTTCCCATGTATTGTTTCAGTAAATATAATTTTTAAGAGCTTCTATCAATATATCAATTTCTTCTTCTGTATTGAAATAATGTACTGAGATTCTGAGACATTCAGGGTAAGGTATGGATCTTATAATAATTTTTTTACTTCTGTAAAGTTCTGTAACTATATTATTCATATCGATAGCCTGAATTGTAAATGATACGAGGCCACTGGATTTTTCCGTTTCTATGGGAGTAATTATATTAACCCCTTTTATTTCGTAAAGTTTCTCTTTCAGATAAGACGCAAGTTTTTCTATTCTGGAACAGATAAATTCTTCACCAATCATATTGTAGAAATCAATAGCACCGGAGAAAGCGAAATAGGAGGCAGTGCATGGAGTTCCTACTTCAAATCTCCTTGCTCCCCTGTGGAGTATAAAACCTTCAGATGGAGAAAATTTCTCAACAGAATTATAACCCATACGGCCTGGATTAATATGACTTAAAGCTTCTTTTTTTACATATAACCCTCCCATTCCTTCTTCTCCCAGAAGCCATTTCTGGGCAGGAAATACGTAGAAATCAGGATCTATGTCTTTTATATTTACAGGAATCGCTCCGACTGATTGAGCACCATCAATAATTACCATAGAGTTTTTCTCTTTTGCAGATTTACATATTTTATTACAATCCAGTCTCTGGCCGTTATGATAGTTTACATGACTTATAAGTACAAGTTTTGTTTTTTCATTGATTTCCTTTATGATTTTTTCTTCTACTATGAAGGCTTTTTCGTCTGTCTTTACGATTTTAAGTTTTACTCCATATTGTTTTTCAATATTCTGACAGTCTAACATACCGGAAATATATTCAGGATAGACTGCTACAATTTCGTCTCCTTTTTTCCAGTCAATTCCTGAAAATACTATGCCAAGACCATCTGAAGTGCTGTGGGTCAGGCATATTTCATGTTCCCTGACTTTAAGGAAATCTGCAATCTTATGTCTTAAATTCAATTTCCCTATTTCATCATAGAGAAGAGGAGAAGCAGATCCTTCATTTTTTGTTATTTCCATATATCTCATAATTTCTTCTATAACAGGAACAGGTAAAGGCCCCGATGAACCAGTATTAAAGTAAATTACATTTTTAAATTGCGGGAAATATTCTCTTATTTTTTCTATGTTCATAGTTTTTACACTCCTATCTGAATTCGTAACGCGTGATGCGTGATGCGTGATAAATACTCACCCTTCACTTCTCACTTTTCACCCTTCACTCTTCACCACTCACTACTCACTTAATTTCCACTTACCCCTTTTAATTACCTTTACAAATTCAGCTATATTTTTAATTTCAGGTATTTCTATACCGGAGACCTGTAGTATCTGTACTGTGGCTGTCAGAAGCAGTAACTGGAGAGATCTTAAATCTTTTTGACAGATTTACAGCCTGTTCTCTATCTTCATCATGAAAATTGGATGAATCCACTTCTATCCCATGGAATCTTTTAAGGGTTTTTATAGACAGTTTCATCTCTCTGTTAAATCTGAAAGGATGGGGAAGGATAAAAATACATGTTTTTAAAGTGTCTAATTTCATTACTCTATATATATATTGAGGAGTTTAAATATTTTAACAGGGTAATTACCCATCTGATAATATTTACTTTTGGCGTAACTGCTGCCATAAACATCGACTACTGCTCTGTAAAGGGGAGAATGGCAGGGATTTTCTTTGCAGTAAAGATTGTTCCAGTTCCTCGGATCTTTTCCATCCATTATACAGTAATTCATTGCTCTTAATACTGTAGCTCCTCCTCCGTTATAGGCACCGAGGGTTAAAGTCCATTCCTGATAAATGTTGGGCATTCCATATTTACTGTAAAAATTATTTACCCCTTTTGCCCATACTTTACCGGGATAAGTGTCTCCCGGATATTTAATTACCCTGTGTTTTGTTTTTAATGTTCCAAGTGCTGCTATAATATTTTTCTCAGGTATAAATCTTTCATCGCATGGACTTAATGAAAGCCCCTGGGCTTTAGCTTCATTTGTTCCAATCTGCATGAGACCTGCATAACCGCTGGGGCTTACTGCATTTGAACAAAAACCGCTTTCAATTGCTATGGTAGCTTTTACAAGGATTGGAGATATGGGAAGTTCGTAGTTACACCACTTTTTATCTATGGCATTTAATATGGTCTGGTTGAATTTGTTTTCACCTGAACCATATCCCCATGTAGTATTTATAAGGGAAGCTTCTGCTACTTCACTTGAAGAAACAGAACCGCCATATACAGGTAATATTATCAGTGTAATAAGTGTTAAAATTGTTAAAGATAAAAAAAGATTTTTCATTTAAAAAATTCCTCCTAGAATAGTTAAGTCAGAACAAGAAATAAAAGACTGTAAGAAAATAACCCTGGCAAATTATTAGAATTTTTATCATCCTCGCGTCACGCGTCACGATATAGACTGTAAATATGATGAGGTTATTTCTCGACAACCCCTGATTATTATGACAGGCGTAATTTTATTGACTGAAAAACAAGTTTGAGCCATTAATATACGACATATTTTTTTATTTTCCTGCCATAATATAGATTTTAAACGGAAAAAGATGTAAAATTAAGAAGTAATTAAGTTGTGACTTACTGATCGCCACTTACTATTTTAGAAAGGAATTTTTTTAAAAATTTATGCTTAAAGTTCTTATCTTTATCTATAATGCAAAAATATTTGAAGAAAAAATAAAGGAACAATATCCTGAATTCATTGTAAAAAGCTGGTCTTCCTGGAAAGATTGTGATGATTTTATAGAAGAAGCAGATATTTTAATCTGTTATAAAATATCTGACGAACTTTTGAGAAAGGCAAAAAAACTCAGGTGGATACAGCTCCTCAGTGCAGGCTGTGATCATATTCTAAATCTGCCTTCATTCAAAAAGAATATAATGCTTTCTACATCGAAAAATATTCATCATATTCCCATATCCGAATATGTTATGTCCTATGTCCTTTCTATATGTCAGAAGAGTTTCGATTATATGAAATTGCAGAAAGAAAGAAAATGGGTTAAAATAGAAAGACTGGAACTTGAAAATAAAACTCTGGGGCTCATAGGTACAGGAAGTATAGGAAGAGAAATAGCCAGAAAAGCCAGAGTTTTCGGTATGAAAATACTGGGTGTAAAAAGGGTGCAGGCACAGGTTGAGTTTATAGATGAAATTTATGGTATTGATAATATGGATACAGTTCTTTCCCTTTCTGATTTTATTGTACTGTCACTGCCCCTTCTGGAATCTACAAGAAATCTTATAGGAGAGAAAGAACTGGGGAAAATGAAATCATCGGCCTGTCTGATTAATATAGCCAGGGGAGAAATCCTGGATGAACATGCCCTGGTAGAAGCTTTGAAAAATAAAAAACTATCAGGAGCAGTCCTTGATGTTTTCAGAGAAGAACCTCTCAGGGAAGACAGTGAACTCTGGGATGTTGAGAATCTGATAATAACACCTCATATATCCTGGGCAGGTGAATATACTGTGGAAAGACTGACAGATCTTTTGCTTGAAAATATAGTAAGATATTTAAATGGTGAAAAAGTGAAGTATTTAGTTGACCCTGATGTGGGATATTGAAGAGTGAAGAGTGAAGAGTGAAGAGTGAAGAAGAACACCCGTCACGCGTCACGCGTCACGAATATCGGAGGTATATATTTGCTTAGAACAATCAGACGAATAACACAGATTATCTTATTACTGATATTTATTTATCTTATAATAGAAACAGCAGATCCTTTAACCATAGAACATACGGACATGTTTCTGAGATTAAGCCCTCTTTCTAATATACTTACTGTAATAGGGACAAGACATGTTGTTTTTGAACATATTCTTCCCGGAATTATAGTATTAATAGTTTCTCTCTTTTCTGGCAGATTTTTCTGCGGCTGGATCTGTCCTCTTGGAACTACCATAGATATAGGTGATAAACTTATCCCTTCTTTATGTGCCAGAGAAAGAGCCAGTCATAAATGGAAATATATAATATTTATTTCCCTTTTAACCCTTTCACTCTTCGGTGTATCTGTATCAGGTTTACTCGATCCTCTCTGTATAGCACAGAGAAGTTATGTTCTTCTCATATATCCTTTTTTAAATTTAATAATAAGAAATTTCCTTGAAGTGCTTTATTATATTCCCTTTATTAAAGAAGTGGGACGTGAGTTTTCCGATCTCTTATTGAACTGGAAATTACTTACTTCAGAACAGGTTTTTTATTCAGGTCATATTTTTATATTTTTTATATTTGCAGGCATATTACTTTTGAGTTTAAAAAGCCAGAGATACTGGTGTAAAAATCTCTGTCCTCTCGGGGCAATGATAGGTATTTTTTCTTATTTTTCTATTCTTGGGAGAAATGTGTCTGATAAATGTAATCTCTGTGGTAAATGTCAGGTAGATTGTAAAATGAATGCCATAGAAAATGCCGGTAAAAATACATTGCGCCATGAGTGTATAGAGTGTTTTAACTGTCAATATATCTGTCCTGAAAAAGCTATCTCTTTTAATTTATTAAAGAAAAAAAGTAAGGAGAAAAAAGAAGAATCTGCTCATATACCTGTTAGAACAACAAAAAATTTACCATCCCGGGGCTTTACAAGAAGAGATATTATTAAAGGAGGAGTTCTTGGTGTTATAGCTGTTCCTGTCCTGAGACTTGATCCTCTCAGGAAAATTGAATATCCCTATCTACTCCGTCCTCCCGGTTCAATAGAGGAAAAACTCTTTAAAGATACATGTATAAGATGTGGAACATGTATGAAGGTATGTCCTACAAATGCGATTCAACCTTCTGTGTTTGAAGCAGGGACAGACAATCTCTGGACTCCGAAAATTGTTCCAAGAATCGGTTACTGTGCATATGATTGCAATCTCTGCGGACAGGTCTGTCCTACTGAGGCAATAAAATATCTGGAAATAAAGGAAAAGAAAAAAACTCAGATAGGTCTTGCCTGTATAAATACAAACAGATGTATTCCCTATATAAGGAACGAAAATTGTATGGTCTGTGAAGAAATGTGTCCTGTATCTGATAAAGCCATAAAGGCCAGGAAAAGGATTGTCATGGTCAATGGTTTTGAAAAGGAGATACAGAGGCCCTATATAGATCCTGAGTTATGCATAGGCTGTGGCATATGTGAAAATAAATGTCCTGTAAGAGGTATGCCTGCAATTTATGTAACTATTTATACGAAAAAAGAAGACAGTTACGGCGGATAGAAAAGAGTGAAGAGTGAAAAGTGAAAAGAGTAGGGGCGAACCCTGTGTTCGCCCGGTGAAGGGGCGTTTAATTAAACGCCCCTGAACGACAGGCATTACGCATCACGCATTACGCATCACGCATTACGCGTCACGCGTCACGAATTTAAAGGAGGTTATATAATAATGAACAGAAGAACTTTCTTAAAAGGTGCCACTTCTGTGGCAGCAGGTATGTTTCTCGGTGCGTGCAGTAAAAAAAGTGGTTTTGCTGCAGTAACAGGTATTGCTCCGAGAAAATTGAGGAAGAATAGCCTGAAATCAGGTCTTTTCGTGGCAGAAGGAAAAGACCCGAAAGCTATGATAAGGGCAGCCATGAAGGAAATAGGAGGGCTTGAGTCTCTTATTAAAAAGGGTGATACTGTTGTGGTAAAACCCAATATCGGCTGGGATCGTACGCCGGATCAGGCTGCAAATACCAATCCTGAACTCATAAAAGAACTTGTAACCATGTGTTTTAAAGCAGGAGCAAAAACAGTGAAGGTTTTTGACAGAACCTGTAATGATGCAAAAAGATGTTATAAAAACAGCGGCATAGGTAAAGCAGCAGAAGAAGCGGGAGCGAAGGTTGACTATGTAAGTGAATCTTCCAGTTTTTACGATGTTGTAACAGCACCTGATGCTGTTACCCTTAAAACCTGGAGTGTCTATCAGGATATTATGAAAGCAAATGTGGTTATAAATGTTCCCATACTCAAGCACCATGGTATTTCCGGTATGACCATAGGTATGAAAAATCTCATGGGTATTATAGGAGGAGACAGGGGAGAAATACATCAGGGTATAGATGAAAATCTTCCTGACCTGACAAGAATAATCCCTGTTGAACTTGTTGTAGTGGATGCCTGTAGAATTCTTACCAGAAATGGCCCACAGGGAGGAAATAAAGAGGATGTCCGTATGGGCAATCAGATAATAGTAAGTACAAATCCTGTCATGGCAGATGCCTATGCTGCTAAATTATTCGGTATTGATCCCTCTAAGGCAGGTTTCCTTAAGGTTGCCAGTGAACAGGGACTCGGTGAAATAAATGTTAATAAGATGAAAATAAAAAAGATTAAAGTGTGAGTGGTGTATCATGTATAAAATATCAACATTAATTTTAATTCTGTCCATTCTGTTTCTATTCGGTAATGGACTGGCAAAATCAGGTTCTCCAATTCCCGTTCCGAAAGTTTCAATCTCGGAAGCCATTTCTATAGCAACAAAATATTTTTACAATAAAGAAACCAGGGTTATAGATGGCGACTGTTTTAAAATTAAAGACTATATGCTTATTTCAGCTCAATATACAAATTATTTTAATGAAAAATATGAAAAAGAATGGGCATGGAAGATAGAGTTTGTCCATCCGGTGCAAAATGATCATTCTGTAATATATAAAGTCAGAAATAATAAAGAAATTATTTTCCTTTATGCAACTGAATAAACTTTGAAATGTTTCATGATATTGCGAGAAAAAGCCTGTTAGGAATGAGTTCAAAATAACTGTCGCAAATGAGGGTGTTGGGTGATGGGTGTTGGGGGTTGGGTTAAGAAGCTTAAAAACCTAAAACCTAAAACCTAAAACCCAAAATCCAAAACCCAAAACCTGAGACAATTAATTAAATTCTATTCCTGAGTTTACATTTAAAAATAGTATTTTTTTATTTTTGTCTCTATCCTGTTACAAGGAGTATATATTAATATGACCTTTGATGATTTGTTGGAAATTTCGAAAAAAGCAGAAGATGATACAAATACCAGGAGGGAAGAAGTCAGAAATATTGAAGAACATAATCAGCTTAAAGTTCTGAAAGCTTTTATATCCCGCGGCGTTTCTGATTTTCATTTTTCCGGTTCTTCCGGCTATGGCTATCATGACAGTGGAAGAGATCTTTTAGATGATATTTATGCAGAAGTCTTTGGAGGAGAAAAAGCTCTTGTCAGATGGCAGTTTGTCTCAGGAACTCATGCCATAAGTTCGGCTCTCTTCGGTGTCCTCCGTCCTGGCGATGAATTTCTTTCAGTTACAGGTCCGCCATATGATACACTCGCAAAGGTAATAGGTATTGTGCCCGGCGCAAAAGGATCTATAATGGACTGGAAGATAAATTACAGAGAAGTACCTTTAAGAGAAGATGGAACGGTAGATATAGAGTCTTTTGAAAAACATATAACAAAAAAAACACGCCTTGCTCTTATCCAGCGTTCCAGAGGATATTGCTGGAGAAAAAGTCTTACTGTAGATGATATTTCTCCTGTTATTAAGAGACTTAAAGAAATAAAAAAAGACATAATAGTTCTTGTAGATAATTGTTACGGTGAATTTGTTGAAAAAAAAGAGCCTCTCAATGCTGGAGCGGATCTTATTGCAGGTTCTCTCATAAAAAACCCGGGAGGAGGCATCTGTCCTACGGGAGGATATATTGCAGGCAGGGAAGACCTTGTTGAACTTTCTGCAGGAAGACTTACTGCTCCCGGTATAGGAAGTGAAGTAGGCACTTCTATGTATATTAACAGGACTTTATATCAGGGTCTTTATCTGGCACCTTTACTTGTAAGTCAGGCACTCTCCGGTATGATATGGGCGGGAAGTATGTTTGAACATTTAAATTATATCACTTCACCACAGAGAGATGAAAAACGGGGTGATATAGTTCAGGCTGTAAGACTGGGCAGTAAAGAAAAACTTGTGAAATTCTGTCAGGGAATTCAGAGCAATTCCCCTGTAGACAGCCATGTAAATCTTGAAGGAGGCTATACACCCGGTTATAGAGATAAAATAGTTATGGCTGCAGGAAATTTTATTCAGGGCGCATCACTTGAACTTTCTGCAGACGGCCCACTGAGAGAACCTTTTATTGTCTATCTTCAGGGCGGCCTCTCCTATTTTCATATAAAATATGCAGTTCTCAGGGCTTTAGATGGGATGGACTATGAGAAAATTTAATTTTTTTATTATACTTTTTATTATATTGATTTATTACTTCTTTACAGGCCTGGTAAATGAAAAGCTCTTTGTTTCTTCAGCATTTCCCTATTATAATTATCTTTTAGATGCATTTTTTAACTTCCGCTTTGATTTACATGGCGTTGGAACCCATGATTTATCCTTTTATCAGAATAAATGGTATATGTACTGGGGGCCGGGGCCTGTATTATTTATTCTTCCTTTTTATTTACTGTCCGGGTTAAAGGCATGTGATATTTTTTATACCTTAGTAGCAGGTCTGGCAAATGTAATTATCTTTTATTATATTCTCGATGAATTCTGTAGATATTTTGAAATGGAAGATATAGATACTGAAAAAGCTGTTGTACTTATGAGTTTTGCTCTGGCTTCTCCAAATTTTTACCTCTCACTTTCAGGAAGAATATGGCATACAGGCCAGATAATTGCTACTACTTATTTATTATTATTTATTTTCTTCCTCTTTAAATTTTTAAATAGAAAAATGATTATATATTTAATATCTTCTCTATTCTTTTTTAATCTATCATGGTTCAGCAGATATAGTTTAATCTTATATTTTTTTCTTATTATCTATATTGTAGTAATGAGTATAGAGGAAAAAAATAAAAAGCCTTTAATAAGGATGTTAATATGTATTATATCTATAAGCTTGATTTTTGCATCTATATCTGCATATTATAACTATGCCAGATTTGGTAATATGCTTGAAACAGGATTCAGATATCAGGTTGGCGATGAGAGATTTTATAAATATTACCAGCAGGGAAAGATGTTTTCTTTATCACATATGTCCCACAATATAGACTGTTATTTTTTTAATCATGCCTCAATCTCTACGGCCAGACCCTATATTAAAATGGATATGGAAGGAAACAGTGTGTTTTCTGTTTATCCTCTGCTTCTGTTTTTTCCTTTTTTATTTCAGAGGAAGTATTTTCAGAAGAAAAAAGAGATGTTATTTTTAATAACAGTTTTTCTGACAGCAGGAACCAGCATGTTTTTGTTATTAATAAATCTGGGCTCAGGGTGGGTTCAGTTTGGTAGCCGTTATTTTCTGGATATTATACCTTTAACTTTTCTGTTGATTTTATTTCCTGCCAGAGAAATTCCTCGATATATTCTATATATAATACTTATTTATGGAATTGTAATAAATGTCCTGGGAGGATTTAATTTTTATATGAGTGTTTAAGTTTTATTTTTTACTTAAGGCCAGATTTGCCGGCTCTGCTGCCCGGCCCCGACAATAACCCTTCTCCCGGGATATACTGGGGCCAGCATCCCCTCCGTGAAACTTTCCTGCTTTTAAGATGGATTTTCTGTGTATTACACTGGAGAGTAAAATTATCTAATTTTTCAGATACTGTATAGAGATAATGAGGAGACATATCATTCTTAAATTTACTGAAATTCTTTATTCGATCCTGTCTCCCGGGACATAAAGGAATTTCCCTTATCACCGGCCTGAATTTGCCGCTTTTTACAAGGATTTTGTCAAGAGTAGGAGGATAACACCCGTCATTAGTCTGTGCATACATCTCCAGATGTATTCCCATGTTTTTCAGATTAACTTTACAACCATCTAAAAGGTGCATATGTTTTGCCGTGTTATAAGAAGGAGTAATTATAGCGATTAAAACGGCTGCTATGAGATTTAAAGTCAGAAACTCTCCCTGAAGACAGATACTCCCACTGCTCCCGAATACACCAACCATATAAAGAACATAGATAATTATGATAAAAATTATCTGACACCCGAAATAATAAATAATTTCCCGTCCGTCTGCAAAAATATTGTCGAAAACAAGGGATACAAGTATTGAAGGTGCAAACATAAACAAAAACATCAGTATCATCATTTTGACATTCTCTATAAAGGGTAAAGGTTCCGGCACGCGTCCAGGTGCTGGTTTATCGATCTTAAGATGTTTCTCAAGGGTTTCCCTGAAATCTTTCATGCTTATATAACGTTTCAGAGGTTCCAGTTCAAGGGCTCTTCTGACTATATTTTCTAACTCTTCCGATATAGAAGGGTTGAGCTTTTGCATGGGAGGCCATGTAAAAGGTTTCACAGAAGGGTCATATTTTGTAAGCATCTGAAATAGTATTACACCGAGACCGAATATATCTGATTGAGGAGTGGTCTGGCCTTTTCCTCTGTACTGTTCGGGAGCTGCATAGCCGGGAGATCCATAGCTGAAGGTATCTGTGTCCTTATCGGGATTATAGTATCTGGCTATACCGAAATCTACCAGCCAGGGTGTTCCTTCAGGGGTTATAATGATATTGGAAGGTTTCAGATCCCTGTAAACAACAGGGGTATGAAAAGAATTATGAAGATAATCCAGAATAACTGCAAGTTCTATAACCCATTTAATTGCCTTATTGACAGGTACAGGTTTTTTTGAAGTATTTATTATCTCTTCAAGGGTTTTTCCATTTATATATTCCATGACTATATAATCTCTGTCATTCTGAGTGAAAGTTCCAAACATCTTCGGCAGTCCCTGGTGGTTGAATTTAGCCATAAATTCTGATTCCCTAAAAAATATCTCTCTCGCAGTAGATGGGTCAATAGCTGTCTCAGAAGAAAATAAAAGTTCTTTTACAACAAATTTGCTGTCATCTTCTATCTTTTCCACGAGATAAACATTCCCCATAGCGCCTTTACCGAGCAGTTTTATCATTCTGTAAGTATTATTAAGAACAGTTCCTGCGTTCAGCATCGTATCATCTCCTCTGAGAGAGTGTCATAAATTTTGTATAAACTCCTGTTTGTAAAATTCATCAAAGGTACTCTGTAATCCTGCCTTGGAGGTAAATTATAAGATTGCTTATAACAGGGCAATTGTTCATCATATTTCTATGCCGAAGCTTTTAAGAATATCAGATTTATTTTTCATAATTAAATGTCTTCATTCACGCAGTTCTCTCGCAAATT
>Ga0351886_10001_pt1 | contig 140236 bp, 89 predicted proteins | sample TotcelFGM3001L14_FD_206761 | JGI IMG/M metagenome (GOLD analysis project Ga0351886, IMG submission 206761) | Enriched cells from coal bed in the Powder River Basin, Montana, United States - Total cells FGM rep3 HSBNCT.FGM.300.1.L14 ... | reverse complement strand
AGGCAGACCACGCCGGGAGGGTGCGGAAAGCGGCGTTTTGGCCCGATTCTGCTTTCGGCTTTTCTTCATCCTTGGGATCCTCTTCCGGCTGCGGTTTGGTTTCGGCGGGGGGCGAGGGTTGACCGGCCGGCGCCGGCAGCGGTTGATCGGGGCCGACGATGCGGATTTCGTTGTCTCGGAGTGTGGACCAGATTCGGCGGATCTGCTCGACCGCCGCTTTGGGATCGCCTTGGAAGGGGACGGTCCGCATATTCTGGCTGCTGCGTCCGCGGAGCAGGGCCAGCCGAGTTTCGCCCATCTTGATCAGCAGCTCGCGGATCTTCTGTTGTTGTTCGGTGGTCGCGCGGATGAACAACTGTTGGGTGATCGGGTCGATACTGACTTCGGGCGCGCGGAGGCCGTCGTCGGCAAACTGGCGAAAGATGGCCGTTTCGGCCGAGATCGGGTCGACGTATTGCAGGTCGTAGATTTCCAACTCGGACTCGTCCCCGCGTAGCTGGTCGAGCGTCTTGGCGATCTGTTCGTGAACCTCGGGCGGCGCGACGGCGACCAGTTGGTTGCTGAGCTGGTCGACGGACAGATCGGCTTTGCCCGCTTGTTTGTCGAGCATCTGTTCCAACAGCCGCAGGGCGGACCGGGAATCGACGTTGCGCAGCGAGTACAGCTGGATCGTGGATTGAGCATCCTGCCGGGCGGCGTCTTCGAGCGACTTGACCAATTCGGCGATCCGCTCTTGTTTGGCACCGGACGCAATCGCGATCACGGCGTCGTTGTCGGCGTCCAGCGACAGCTGTACGGTGGTGTCGCTGCGGAACAGGATGGCCAGCGAGCGGTACACGTTGGCCACGCTGCCGATGGTCACGCGGTGGATTTTCAGTGCGGGCCGTTGGCCGTCGGCGTCCTCACTGTCCATCTGTTCGATGGTGGCTTTGATCTTGAGGTGATCTTCGGGCAGCGCGCTGGCGACCAGCGTGCCCTCGTTCGTGTCGATCGCCATCTTGGCCAACGGGACCAGGGCCTGCAGCACGGTCATGGCGGTCTGGGGATCGCCGTAGCGCAGGCGGTAGACCTGGCTGGTCATCTGGGCGGCTCCGGCGGCGATCTCGTCGACGGCCCGCTTGATCGCCTCGTGGTCGGCCGGCGTGGCCCAGGCGATCAGCCGCCGCGGGTCGGAGCCGACGGAGAACTGGGCGCCGGGCACGGCGGTTCGCAACAGCGTCATGGCGATGGTAGCGTCGCCCGATTCGATGCTGTACACGGCGACTTTACGGGCCAGTTCGTCGGGTCCTTTTTCACCCATTCGTTCGACGATCTGCTGGATGATCTTATGATCGGCGGGGCGGGCCCAAGCGATCATTTGATGAGGTTCGGCGCCGGCCGACAGGTTGGCCTGCGGGACGGCGGTGCGGACGATTCGCATGGCTTCGGCCGCGTTGCCGCTTTGCAGGGTGTACACGACGGCCGTGGGCTCGGTTTCCGGCGGGGCCGGCTTGTCCAGCTCCTTGAGGATCTCCGCGATTTTGGCGTGGTCCAGCGGGCGGGCAAAGACGGCCAGCTGGCTGGGATCGGCGCCGATGGTCAGGCTGGCGCGTGGCACCACGGGGGACAGGGCGCTGATCGCGGTGGCGGCTGTGGCGTGCTGCAGGTTGTAGACCTGAGCGGTGCGCGCGGCGTCGGGCGATTCTTCGACCAACTGTTTGACCAGCTGCGCGATGACCTCATGGTCCGCGGTTCGCGCCCAGGCGACCAGTTGGCCGCCTTCGCCGCCCAGGGCAAAGTTAGCTTGGGGAACCGCGTCGCGGAGGAACCGCAGCGCATAAAACGCAGCGGTTTGGCTCATGCCCTCCAGCTGATAGACGACGGCGGTAGCTGCCGATTCGGGATCGGGTTTGACGTCCACTTCTTGCAGGATCGCTTGGATCCGCGTGTGGTCCGCGGGGCTGGCCCAGGCGTTGATCCGTTGCGTATCGGCAGGATTGGTCGTCAATTCCGCTTTGGGCACGGCGGATCGCAGCAAGGTCAGCGCGGCGTCGCCGGTGAGATGCTGGAGCGAGTAGACGGCGATTTTCCGGGCCAGTTCCGGCGGCGGCTCTTTCTGCAGTTGTTCGATCAGGCCCAGAATCTGTTCGTGGTCCTTGGCGGTAGCCCAGACGACCAGCTGGGCTTCTTCCGCACCGGGGGTAAAGCGAGCGTTGGGGAGAACACGAGCCAAGAACACGCCGGCGTAGTACAAGGCCCGCGTGCTCATCCCCTCCAGCGTATAGATCTGCACCGAGTACGACGCATCGGGGTCGCCTTCGACGTCGATTTGGTCGAGGATTTTCTTGATCGTGGCCTGGTCGATCGGCGTGGCGTAGGCCGTCAAGCGTTGCGGGTCGGCGGGGTCGGCGGTCAGTTTGACGCGGGGCAAAGCACTGGTCAGGACGGACTGGGCGGTGGTGGCAGTGATGTTCTTTAGCGAGTAGACCGACGCTTGGGGCGCTTCATCCGGCGGCGGGGCAGCGTTCAGACGATCGACCAGGGCCCGGATTTCGATGTGGTCTCGAGGGCTGGCCCACGCGACGAACTGGGCCGGCTCGGTGCCCAGCGAAAAACGGGCTCGGGGAAAGGCCGACATCAGCAGCCGAAAGGCGTAGGTGATGGCCGTTTCGGCTTGCGGGCCGAGCAGTTTATAGATCTCGACCGTCGAGCGTCCGCCGCCTTCGCCTTCGACGTCGATCTCGGCCAGCACCTGCTTGATTGTCTCGTGATCGGCAAGGCGGGCGTTGGCGGTCAAGCGTTGGGGATCGTCGGGGTCGGTGGTAAAGGTCGCTTTGGGCACGGCGGTACGAAGCACGTCGGCCGCGACGGTGGCCGTGATGAACTGCAACGTGTACAGGGCCACTTGCGGCTTCTGCTCCGGCGGCGGTCCGGCGTTCAGCTGGTCGACCAGGGCCTTGATGCCTTCGTGGTCTTTGGCGGTGGCCCAGGCGATGATCTGGCCGGGGTCAGCGCCCACCGAGAACGTGGCGCGGGGAAACGCCGTGCGAAAGGCGACCAAGGTATAGGAGATCGTCGTCACCGTCGCGGGGCCTTCCAGCTGGTACACGGCCACGGTGGCGCCGCCGGTGGGATCGCCTTCGACGTCGATCTTGTCCAGAATCTGCTTGATGGTGGCCTGGTCGGCCGGGCTGGCATAGGCCGTCAAGCGGCGGGGATCGGCGGCGTCGGGAGCGAGTTTCGCGCGGGGGACGATGGTGGTCAGCAGGGTCAAGGCCGTGGTGGCCGTGATGTGCTGCAGCGGGTAGACCGTGGCCTCGGGCGCTTCTTCCGGCGGCGGTCCGGCGTTGAGACGATCGACGAGCGCCTGGATGCCTTCCTGGTCTTTGGCGGCGGCCCAGGCGACGAACTGGCCGATTTCCGTGCCCGTCAAGAAGCGGGCTCGGGGGAAGGCTTGCGTCAGCAAGGTGATCGCGTACGTCATCGCTGTGGGCGACGTCTGCCGTTCCAGCTGGTACACGGCGACCGAAGGTTCGGTCCCGGGTTCGCCTTCGACGTCGATCTCCGCAAGGATCGTCTTGATCGTCTCGTGGTCCGCGAGGCGGGCGCTGGCGGTCAGGCGTTGAGCGTTGACGGGATCGACGGTCAAGGTCGCCCTGGGCACGGTCGCTCGCAGCACGTCCGCGGCGCTGGTGGCCGTGATTTCGTTCAGGGTGTACAGCACAACCTGTGGCTTCTGCTCCGGCGGCAGTCCGGCGTTGATTTGCTCGACCAGGGATTTAATCCCTTCGTGCTCCTTGGGGGTGGCCCAGGCGACGAACTGGCCGGGGTCGGCGCCCGCCGAGAACGTGGCGCGGGGAAACGCCGTGCGAAAGGCGACTAAGGTGTACAAGACCGATGTGGCCGTCGTTTGGCCTTCCAGCTGGTACACGGCCACGGTGGCGCCGCCGGTGGGATCGCCTTCGACGTCGATCTTGTCGAGGATCTGCTTGATGGTCGCCTGGTCGGCCGGGCTGGCATAGGCCGTCAAGCGGCGGGGATCGGCGGCGTCGGGAGCGAGTTTGGCTCGGGGGACCGCGGTGCTCAGCAGGGTCAAGGCCGTGGTGGCCGTGATGTGCTGTAGCGGGTAGACCGTGGCCTCGGGCGCTTCTTCCGGCGGCGGTCCGGCGTTGAGACGGTCGACCAGAGCTTGGATTCCCTCTTGGTCCTTGGCGGCGGCCCAGGCGACGAACTGGCCGATTTCCGTGCCCGTCAAGAAGCGGGCGCGGGGGAAGGCTTGCGTCAGCAAGCTGATCGCGTACGTCATCGCCGTGGGCGACGTCTGCCGTTCCAGCTGGTACACGGCGACCGACGGTTCCGTACCGGGATCGCCTTCGACGTCGATCTTGGTGAGGATCGTCTTGACCATCTCGTGATCCGCCGGGCGGGCGTTGGCGGTCAGGCGTTGGGCGTTGGCCGGATCGACCGTAAAGGTTGCTCGAGGCAGGGCGGCGCGCAGTACTTCGGCGGCGCTGGTGGCCGTGATCGTTTTCAGAGTGTACAGCTCCACCTGCAGCTTCTGCTCCGGCGGCGGTCCGGCGTTCATCTGCTCGACCAGGGCTTTGATCCCTTCATGCTCCCTGGCGGTAGCCCAGGCGACAAACTGGCCGGGATCAACGCCCGTAGAGAACGTGGCTTTGGGGAACGCCGTACGGTAGATGGTCAAGGTATAGTATAGTTGGATGGTGGTCGCTTGGCCTTCCAGCTGGTAGATGGCGACGGTCGTGCCGACGGGCGCATCGCCTTCGACGTCGATTTTGTCGAGGATCTGCTTGATCGTCACCTGGTCGGCCGGGCTGGCGTAGGCGGTCAAGCGGCGGGGCTCCGCCGCATCGGGGGCGAATTTTGCTTTGGGGACTGCGGTGGTCAGCAGGGTCAGTGCCGTGGTGGCCGTGATGTGCTGTAGCGAGTAGACCGTAGCCTCGGGGGCCTCCTCGGGCGGCGGTCCGGCGTTCAGGCGATCGACCAGGGCCTTGATCTCCTCTTGGTCCTTGGGCGTTGCCCAAGCCACGAACTGGCCGATTTCCGTGCCCGTCAAGAAGCGGGCCCGGGGAAAGGCTTGCGTCAACAGATTGATCGCGTACGTCATCGCCGTGGGCGATGTTTGCCGTTCCAACAGATAGACGACCGCCGACGAGCGGCCGCCGCCGCCGCCCTCGACATCGATTTCAGCCAACACGGTTTCGATCGTTCCGTGATCCGCAGCCCGGGCATGAGCGGCGAGTCGCTGGGGATCGTTCGGGTCGGCGGTAAAGGTCGCTTTGGGAACCGCGACCTGCAGCACGCTCGTGGCGGTCGCTGCCGTAATCCACTCCAGGGTGTATAGCACCACCTTGGGCGTCTCTTCCGGCGCCGGTGCGGCGTTCAGCTGTTCGACCAGGGCCTTGATGCCCTCTTGATCTTTGGGCGTGGCCCAGGCGACGAACTGGCCGGTTTCGGCACCGGTGGAGAAAATGGCTTTGGGAAACGCCGAGCGAAACACGGCCAGGCTGTAATACAACGAGGTGACCGTGGTGGGGCCTTCGAGCCGATAGATGGCCACGACCGCGTCGCCGGCCGGATCGCCTTGGACGTCGATCTTCTCCAGGATCGTCTTGATTGCCGCGTGGTCGGCGGGGCTGGCATAGGCAGTTAGGCGGCGGGGGGTCTCGGCGTCGCTGCTGATCTTCGCCTTGGGGACCGCCGTGGTCAGCAAGCTCGTTGCCGCCGTGGCGGTGATGTGCTGCAGCGTGTACACGGTCGCTTCGGGCGCTTCCTCGGGCGGCGGTCCGGCGTTCAGCTGGGCGACCAGCGCCTTGATGCCTTCGTGATCTTTGGCGGCGGCCCAGGCGACGAACTGGCCTGCTTCGGTGCCCGGCAGGAAGCGGGCGCGGGGAAAGGCCTGGGTCAACAGACTTGCGGCATACGTCGTCGCCGTGAGCGAGATCTGACGTTCCAGCTGGTACACGACGACGGACGGCTCGCTGCCGGGATCGCCTTCGACGTCGATTGTGGCGAGGATCGTCTTAATGGACTCGTGGTCCGCGGTACGGGCGTTGGCGGTCAGGCGTTGGGCGTTGGCCGTATCCACGGTAAAGGTCGCTTTGGGCACGGCCACGCGCAGCACGTCGGCGGCGCTGGTGGCCGTGATCCACTTCGTCGTGTACAAGGCGACTTGGGGCGCATCTTCGGGCGCGGGTGCGGCGTTCAGTTGCTCGACCAGGGCCTTGATGCCTTCCTGATCTTTGGGCGTGGCCCAGGCGACGAACTGGCCGGTTTCGGCGCCGACGGACAGCGTTGCCTTGGGAAACGCTGTGCGAAACACGGTCAGGGTGTAGTACAGCGAGGTGGCGGCGGTGGAGCCTTCGAGCCGATAGATGGCTACGACCGCGTCGCCGGCCGGATCGCCTTGGACATCGATCTTTTCCAGGATCGTCTTGATCGCCGCGTGGTCGGCGGGGCTGGCATAGGCGGTCAGGCGGCGGGGGTTCTCGGCGTCGCTGCTGATCTTCGCCTTGGGGACCGCCGTGGTCAGCAAGCTCATTGCCGCCGTGGCGGTGATGTGCTGCAGCGAGTACACGGTCGCTTCGGGCACTTCCTCGGCTGGCGGTCCGGCGTTCAGCTGGGCGACCAGCGCCTTGATGCCTTCGTGATCTTTGGCGGCGGCCCAGGCGACGAACTGGCCTGCTTCGGTGCCCGGCAGGAAGCGGGCGCGGGGAAAGGCCTGGGTCAACAGACTTGCGGCATACGTCGTCGCCGTGAGCGAGATCTGACGTTCCAGCTGGTACACGACGACGGACGGCTCGCTGCCGGGATCGCCTTCGACGTCGATTGTGGCGAGGATCGTCTTAATGGACTCGTGGTCCGCGGTACGGGCGTTGGCGGTCAGGCGTTGGGCGTTGGCCGTATCCACGGTAAAGGTCGCTTTGGGCACGGCCACGCGCAGCACGTCGGCGGCGCTGGTGGCCGTGATCCACTTCGTCGTGTACAAGGCGACTTGGGGCGCATCTTCGGGCGCGGGTGCGGCGTTCAGTTGCTCGACCAGGGCCTTGATGCCTTCCTGATCTTTGGGCGTGGCCCAGGCGACGAACTGGCCGGTTTCGGCGCCGACGGACAGCGTTGCCTTGGGAAACGCTGTGCGAAACACGGTCAGGGTGTAGTACAGCGAGGTGGCGGCGGTGGAGCCTTCGAGCCGATAGATGGCTACGACCGCGTCGCCGGCCGGATCGCCTTGGACATCGATCTTTTCCAGGATCGTCTTGATCGCCGCGTGGTCGGCGGGGCTGGCATAGGCGGTCAGGCGGCGGGGGTTCTCGGCGTCGCTGCTGATCTTCGCCTTGGGGACCGCCGTGGTCAGCAAGCTCATTGCCGCCGTGGCGGTGATGTGCTGCAGCGAGTACACGGTCGCTTCGGGCGCTTCCTCGGCTGGCGGTCCGGCGTTCAGCTGGGCGACCAGGGCCTTGATGCCTTCGTGATCTTTGGCGGCGGCCCAGGCGACGAATTGGCCAAGCTCGGTTCCCAGCAGCAATCGAGCGCGAGGAAAGGCTTGGGTTAGTAGACTGATCGCGTAACTCATCGCCGTAGTCGACGTCTGCCGTTCCAGTTGATATACGACCACCGATGGCTGGCTGCCCGGTTCGCCTTCGACGTCGATCACCGTGAGGATCGCTTTGATTTGTTCCTGGTCGCTGGGGCGGGCCAATGCGGTCAGACGCTGGGCGTCGGCAGGATCGGTGCTGAACGTCGCGCGGGGCACTGCGGTCTGCAGCACAGTGATGGCGCTGGCGGCGGTGATCGAGTTGAGCGTGTGCAGCGCGACCTGAGGCGCATTTTCCGGCGTGGGGCCGGCGTTTAATTGATCGACCAGGATCTTGATGCCTTCATGGTCCTTGGGCGTTGCCCAAGCGACAAACTCACCGAGGTCGGCCCCCAGCGTAAAGTTGGCCTTTGGAAAGGCCGACCGGAAGACGCTCAGCGCATACAGCACGGCCGTGGATGACGTCTTATGTTCCAGTCGGTAAATCGCCACCGACGACTTGCCGGCTGCGGTGCCTTCGACGTCGATCTCCTCGATAATCGCCTGCAGCATTTGCTGTTCGCGCGGCTGGGCGACGGCGACCAACTGGCTTTCGTCCGCGCCGGTGGACAGTTTGGCGGTGGGGACGGCTGAGGCCAGCACGCGGAGTGCGGCTTCGGCGGTGATGTGCTTCAGGGCATAAACTTTGGTGGCCGGCTTGGCGGCCGTGACTTCCTCCTTGGACATCTCCTCGATGGCTTCGCGGATCGTCTCGTGGTCCTCCGGCGCAGCCCAAGCGGCCAGGCCGCCTGTTTGTGCGTCGACGGCCAAGCGGGCGGTGGGGACGAGGCTGGTCAGCATCTGGACGATCGTCTGCGGGTCGGCGTCGCCGCGCGGGTACACGACCAGTCGCGGCTTGTCCTTGTCGTCCGGCGCGGCCTGTAGCTGCTCGATGGCCTTGGCGATCACCTCGTGGTCCGTTTTGCTCGCCCATGCCAGGACCTTGCCGGACTTGGCGTCGGCCACGATCTTGGCGTCGGGCAGTTGCTGTTGCAGCATGGGCACGGCGATATCGGGCGGCACTTTGGACAGCGAGTAAGCCTGGAACTGCTCCTCGAAATCGGCCGTCTTGCCCGTGGCCAGCTGTTCCAGGGCCGGCTTGATTCGCTCGTGGTCCTGGGGCCGAGCCCAAACCATGATCCGCCGCGTCTTGGCATCGACCACGAATTTGGCGTCGGGGAACAGCGTCGTGACGAACTCGGAGATTGTCGCCGGGTCGGCGGCCGCGCAGGTGTACGTCGCCAGTTGCAGCTGTTCCGTGGGCGAGGCGTCTTGCGCCAGCTGCTTGACGGTCTCGGCAATAATAAGGTGCTCGCTGGGCTTGGCCCACACGGTCAGCGAGCCGGGGTTGTCGTCGCTCAACAGTTGCAGGCCCGGCATCTCGGTCTGCAGCGACGGCAGGACGGCTTCGAAACGCCGCCGTTGCGCCGCGGTGACCGGATAGACGGCCAGCCTGCGGGGTTGTTCGAGCGGCGTGTCCGCCTCGAATTGCTCGACGATCTTCTGGATCGCCTCATGATCCGCCGCCGACGCCACGGCGATCAGCCGCTTGTTTTCCGCGTCCGGCGTCAGCTGGGCGGCAGGCACCATTTCTTTCAGGATGTTCAGCAGGCTTTCGGACGGCGTTTGCAGCAAGGCATGAAAGCGGACGATCATTCCGGCGTCGCCCCCGCCCGGCTGCAGTTGCAGCAGCGTGGCGCGGATCAGCAGTTGGTCCGCGGGAACGGCCAAGGCCACGAGGTTGCCCGTCTTGGCATCCAGCGTCAACTGGGCTTCCGGGACGAGCTTCTGCAGCAGCGCCAACGTCGTGTCGGCGTCGGTTTTCGACAGCCGATGCACCTCCAGTTGCGGCGTGTTTTGGGGCGCGGGGCCTTGACCGAGCCGTTCCAGGGCCCGGCGGACGATCGCGTGCTCTTCTTCCGTCGCCCAGACGATCAAGTTCTTGACTTTGCTGTCGAGCGTAAAACGGGCGTTCGGCACCAGGGGTTGCAGCGAGGTAACCAGACTTCCGGCTTCGACCGCGGTGGCAAAGCCGTGGAGGGGATACGACTCGAACCGCGGCTGCTGGTCGGCTGCCGGTTCGGCTTCGAGCTTCTCGATGGACGCCCGCAGCGACGACTGCTCGTCGGACGTAGCCCAGACGAGCAGGCGTTTGGCCGGCACGTCGTGGACGATCTGCACCTTGGGATAAAGGGTCTTCAGCATCTCCACCAGACTGGCCGGATCGGAAGACCGGATCGGGTACGTGGCCAGTTCCCGCTTTCCTTGCGCCGGAACGGCCTGTTGGAACTGCTGAAACGCCGTTTCGACCGCAGTCTGGTCGGCCGCCGAGGCGACCACCATCAGCCGCTGGTTTTCCGCGTCGACGGTGAGCTTGGCCTGCGGAGCCACTTTGGCGAGCAGCTCGAGCACTTCGGTCGGCGGTTCCTGATCGAACGGATAGAATCGCAACTGGGCGGCCTGGGTGTCGGCGGGTGTGGCTCGCAGCTTTTCCAAGGTCGCTTTGATTCGCTCGTGATCGGCTGGTGCGGCCACGGCGACCAGTCGCTGTTGCGCGGCGTCCGCCGTGAACTCGGCGTCGGGGACCAATTGCTGCAGCAGCGTCAGGGTCGCGGTCGCATCGACAGTACCCAGAGCGTAGACTTCCATCACGCGGGCGTCATCTGTCGGCTTGTCCAGTCCCAGCTTTTCCAGGGCCGATTTAACCAGTTGCTGCTGTAGAGGCGTGGCGTAGACGATCAGTCGGCGGTTCTGCGCGTCGACCGTGATCTTGGCGTCGGGCACCACGCTCTGCAGTTGCGTCAGCAGCGGATCGGTGGTTGTGAGCGTTCCGGAGACGCGGATTTCGTAGGTCTCGAACTGCGGCTGCTGGTCGGCCGTCGGTTTGGCTTTCAATTTATCGAGCGATGCCTGCACCGAGGCTTGCTCTTCCGGCGAGGCCCAGACCAGCAGACGCTTAGCGGGCGCGTCAGGTACGATTTGAAGCTTGGGATACAGCGTCTTGAGGACCTCGAGCAAGCCGGCGGTATCGGACGATTCGAGCGGGTAGATGGCCAATTCCGGCTTGCCTTTGGCTGGGGTGGCCTGCTGGAACTGCTGGAACGCTGTTTCAACCGCCGTTTGGTCGGTGGCCGAGGCCACGACCAGCAGACGCTGATTTTCCGCGTCAACCGTGATCTTGGCTTGGGGCGCGACTTTGGCGAGCGATTCGAGGACTTCGGCGGCCGGCTCCTGGTCGAAGGGGTAGAACCGCAACTGGGCGGCCTGGGCATCGGCCGGGGCGGTTCGCAGCTTTTCCAGCGTCGCTTTGATCCGTTCGTGATCGGCCGGGGCGGCGACAGCGGCGAGTCGCTGTTGGGTGGCATCCGGCGTGAATTCCGCGGTGGGAACCAGTTGCTGAAGGAGTGCCACCGTGGTGGTCGGATCGGCTGCGCCCAGGGCATAGACCTCCATCACGCGGGGATCGTCGGCCGGCTTCTCCAACCCCAACTTCTCCAAGGCCGACTTGACCAACTGCTGCTCTCTCGCCGTGCCGTAAACCACCAACCGGCCGCTCCGTTCGTCCAACGAGATCTTGGCCTCGGGTACCAGGGGTTGTATCTGCGAAATCAGCGCGTCGCCCGCCACGGCGGTTCTCGCGCGCACTTCGTACGTCTCGAAACGCGGCTGATCGTCGCCATCCGGAGCGGCTTCCGCCTGCAACTGGTCCAGCGTGGCTCGGATCGCTTGCTGGTCGCCCGCTTTGGCCAAGGCGATCAAGCTGCGGGAGCGTTCGTCGTAGCTGAGTTTGGCGTCCGGCACCAGTTTTTCGAGCATCTCGATCAGCTTCGCCGGATCCACACGCGTCAGCCGATAGATTTCCAACTGGGGCGACTTGACGGAATCGCCGGCGGGACCGCCGCCCAGCTTGTCCACTGCCGCGCGAATCGCATCGTGTTCGGCGGGCGAGGCCCAGGCGATCAGCATCGATTCATCAGCTTTCAGGGACAACGCTGCTTTGGGAGCGATGGCTTTGAGCGTCTCGACCAATTGCGTTGCGGCTTCCGCTGTCAACACATCCAGCCGATACACCTCGACGCGCCGCTCGCGATCGGTCGCGGCGGCGGAGATGATCTGGTCCAGGACCGTTTGCAGCGTGGCATGTTGAGAAGCCGTCGCGTTGACGTGCAACTGGTTCAGGTTGGGATCGAAGACCAACTGGGCGCCTGTGACCAGTTTTTCCAGAATGGACATCAGCGCATCGGGGTCGGCCTTGTCGATCGGATAGACCTTCAACTCGCGCGGCTCGGCCTTGGGGGGCACGGGCGCAGGAGGAGGATCCTTCGGTTCGGCGATGGATTCGATTACCTTTTGGACGTTGGTCATGACGCCCGCCCGATCCGTGACAAACACTTGTTTGGTCGGAACGACAGGAAGCAGTTTGTGGTAGGGGCCCAGCAGCGGCGTTACGGCGGCCGTCACGGCGGCCGGATCACGGCGGCCCAGTGAAAACTCGACCGTCACCAATTCGTGCTTGCCTCGCTCTTTCACTTCCTCTGGCGTTACGCGTGGAATCAGGCCTTCGGGAAACTCGCCTGACAAATCGATCAGCGTCAACATGCGCTCGCGGCGGATCAACGTAAAGCCTTTGGTCAATAGCACGCTGTTCAGCAAGTCGATGGCCTCGGACACCGAGTAATCGCGCGAGTCGGAATAGTTGAACGTTCCCGGCGGCGGAGCGTCCAGTACCAGGGACAGATCTGCCTGGTCTGCAAACCATTCCAAGACATCGGACCACCGCTGGTAGCGAAACATGAAACGCAGCCGTTTTTCGGGCGCATCGCCAGACGCCGCGGCGCCACGTTCGGACGCTTCGGCGGCCCGTTTTCGTGGCGTAGCGGCGGGGGGCGGCGTTTCCGCGGCGGGCTTGGGCGGTTCGGGAGCGGGTGCAGGTGTTTCCGCCGCCGGCTTGGGCGGCTCGGGAGCGGGTGCAGGCGTTTCCGCGGCGGGCTTGGGCGGCTCGGGAGCGGGCGCAGGTGTTTCCGCCGCGGGCTTGGGCGGCTCGGGAGCGGGCGCAGGTGTTTCCGCGGCGGGCTTGGGCGGTTCGGGAGCGGGCGCAGGCGTTTCCGCCGTCGGCTTGGGCGGTTCGGGAGCGGGCGCAGGTGTTTCCGCCGCGGGCTTGGGCGGCTCGGGAGCGGGCGCAGGCGTTTCCGCCGCCGGCTTGGGCGGCTCGGGAGCGGGCGCAGGTGTTTCCGCCGCCGGCTTGGGCGGCTCGGGAGCGGGCGCAGGCGTTTCCGCCGCGGGTTGGGGCGTTTCCGGGGCAGGTGTGGTCACGGCTTCTGCCCCAACTCCACCAACGGCGGCACAGGCAAGAAATATCGCAAGTAAATACTGACGGCTGACGATAACAAACCGATTTAGATGTTCCACGGCACTGAGCCTCCGGAAGAATGCGAAATACGTTGGCAGGTCAAATCCCGGCGCGTCCAAGCATATTGACTTGGACGCGACGCAGGATGCGTTTCTGATGGAGCGTGCAAGCTGCACGCGGCAGGGGGTTTGCACGGGATCTTCGTGGCAGAAGGTAAAACCTCTACTCCTTCTCCAGGATACCCCGTTTCTCTTATCCGGTAAACTTAAATTATTTGGAACTTGTTGCCCAGACGTCGAACCGAGTATAATGCAAGTTGAGAAAACCGGCCGAAATCGGCACGACGAACGACCTCGCCGGCGCTTTGAGTTATCCGACCCACCCACACTGCGTAGTCCCGTCTCTCCGAGACGGGAGTTTTCCGCCTGCCAAAGACGCCACAAGTGATCTTCCCAACGAGGGGACCACGCCCATGACACGCTATATCGCCTTGCTCGGCATCGCTTTGAGCACCGCATTCTTCCATGCGACCGACGCCTCGGCTCAGCTGTCTGGTCAGCGGAGTCTGGGGCAATCCGTAGCTCAGCAGCCCGCCGCGACCAGAAACGCGGCAGCTTCATCGCGGACGACAGGTACCGCGAGTCGTACGACCACCAACTCGGCGGGCAATCGGCCAGCGACGGAATCTCGGCCCAGCCTGGTCAACGAGAACGCACGATTTATCCGCGGCAACCGTGACGCGTCCGACTTTGTGGGGGCGGCCGGTCGAGAAGTCCAGCAGTTTGTCGGGCGCCTGGAGGCGGGCGTAGAAGCCGAAGAAATCCGTTCGGCGGTGGATGATTTGGACATTCAAACGGGGCCGGATGCCAACCGAATGGCCCAGCCGGTGATGCCGCCCAGGGTGCGGATGTACGCGCCGCGTCTGAGAGTCGCGTTCGACTATCCGCCCACCGGGGATATCGAGGTCAATTCTCGGCTGACGCACCATTTGGAAGCGGTGCTTCCGGCTGAGTCGTCCAGCCGGATCGAGGTGTTGGTGGCAGGGGACGCAGCCATTCTGCGTGGTGCGGTTGCCTCCGAACGGGATCGGAAGCTGGCGGCGTTGCTGTTGCAGTTCGAACCGGGGATTGCCCGCGTCGAGAACCAGTTGCAGGTTCAGCCGGACGAACCGCCGCAGCCTGCGCCGAAGGCGAAGAAGAAGGCGAAGGTGAGTTCGCCGAACCAGTCGCCGCGCCGGGAGGAATCGTCTGCTGGTTGATCGTCAGCGGTCCCCACGGTGTCGTTCGCGCCGGGGGCGTTTGGCCTCGATTCGAGTCTTGCCCCGTCAGCAGTCGCTGGGCTTGTCCCGGCGCGACGTCGATCGTCGTTGTCGTCAACGACGGGGCGATCTTCTCAGGCTCGACAGCTCGAGGGGGGAGAGTCGCTGGTGTCTGATAACCGGCTTGTTGCACGCCCACGGGCGGCCACAGCGTCGCGGTCGGCGGCGGATTGCCGGCCTCGGAACCAGCGTTGGTGGCCGCGGCGGTAGACGTTCCGGGCAGCATGACGCGAGCGGTCTTGGAAAGGACGGTTTTTCCGGTTTTGTCCTCGAATCGCGTCAGCAGACTGATCTGCCGCTGGGGGCCGCCCGCGTTGTCCCAAGGCAGCCAGAAACTGTACGACGGGCCCAGGCTCGAATCGCTTTGGTGGGCTGCCAGGTTCTCGGCGGGAAACACGAACCTCTTTTCGGGCGCTGGTTGCTGCTGATCCGGACGGTCGTCGTTAAAGGCGTATACACTGAGATTGCCTTCGACCGGCACGGACTTGTCTTCGTTTCCTTGGACAAAGAACATGACTCGTCCGCCAAAGCCGCGAACCGTCGGTTTGCCGGGCTGGTTCAGCGTCGTGTCGGTCCAGACAGCCAGCACGTTGTCGGGCGTCTGCGGCTTCGGTTCCGATTCGAATATCGCCAGCGATTCGCCAAGGTTCCACTGGGCGCAGCCCGGCAGGGCGAGCAGCGCGGCGGACCCCAGCAGGAAGGCGCTGAAACGGTTGCGAGTTGTGCGTGTGCGATTCCGTGTCATCGGTTGTGTCCCAAATCCCGGCTCAGACGTCCAGAATTCAATTTTCGCGGGGTAGCCGTTCACGCCGAGGAAGACGCTGTGCCCGCGAAAATTGAATTCTGGACGTCTGAGCCTTACCCTGTTTTCATGTTGGCGTTGGCATCCCGCCTCTTTTTTCCGCCCTACCCCGTTATGGTGTCGGCGTTGGCAGTTCGTCGATCCTTGGTGACAGGTCCAGCCTGTCCACCGGCACCGGCCGCGGGGCAAACTCGCCAGGCCGCAGTCCCTGGGGATTCGTGTCCGGAAAGACGACTTCGCTGTCGCCCACCGCACAGCCTCCTTGCGTGTCCTCGAACAGGCCTGTTGGGCCGTGAATATCGTGAACGTCGGCCAGGCACCAGTGCATGCGCGACGCTTCCACCTGCTTGATCCGTTGCAACTCCTGGCTGCTGCGGACCACGTGCGGCGTCAGGAAGATCAACAGTTCGGAACGGACGTTCCGCGAGGCGTCGTAGCGGAACAGACGTCCCAAGATTGGAATGTCGGACAGGTACGGCACACGGCGGTTGGTCGTGCGGGACTCTTTGGTGATCAGCCCTCCCAAGACGATCGTTTCGCCGCTGGTGGAACTGACCGTGGTCTGCGCCGTGGTCACCGAGATCGTGGGCGAGCGGATGGTCTGGCCGGCCACCACGGACACCGGGATGCCTTCTTCCACCGGGTTAACCTTCGACTTCTCCGCATCGATCTCCATCACGACCATGCCTTCGGGACTGATCCGCGGCGTCACGCCCAGGATCAGGCCGGTGTTCTCGAGGTCGATTTGGTTGGTCTGAGAGAACCCGTCGAAGCGGGAGCCGATGACCCGCGGCACGCGTTCGCCCACCTGAATGAACGCCGGCTGGTTGTCCAGCGTCATGATCTGCGGGCGGCCCAGCACTTCGATCCGCCGCCGCTGCTGCAAGGCCCGGATCATGACGCTGACGCTGTCGCTGGAGGCGCTCAGCACCATGCCGCCGTAGTCCAGATCGCTGCTGACCCGGCCCAGATTGAAGTGCGACAGGCCTTGCGTGCCGACGATGTTGGACCTGGCGAATGCATTGTCGCTGCCCGCATTGCCGAGCGGATTGTTGTTGAAATCGAAACCCGGTGTGTTGTTGGCGGCAATAATCCTGTCTTGCTGCGTCGTCGTGGTGGTCCCGCCCTCCTGGACCGTCGTCGTCGTCGTGACCTTCAAGAGATTGCTCAACAGGCTTCGGTCGAACAATACCGAATCCTGCAAGCCCAACTCGACCCCAAACTCGTCCGCATTATCCAATTGGACTTCGGCGATCAGCACCTGGATCATCACCTGCGCCGGCTGGGCGTCCAGCTTCTCGACCAGGTCCTGGATCTCCTGGAAGAACCGCGGCGTCGCGCTGATGATCAGCGAGTTGCTGACCGGCTCGGGCACCACCACGACTTCGCTTTCGATCTGCTGAAAGGCACTGAGCATCCCCGGCGCGGCCTGGGCCACGACCCGTTCGCTGCGGAGGAACTCGTTGATCGCCGTGGCCACGTCGATGGCCGGAGCGTTCTTGAGCCGATAAACCGTGTTCACGCGCTGTTCGATGTCCTCTTCGTCCAGCCGCAGCAGCAGGGCTTCGATGATGGCCAGGTCTTCCTGCGAACCGGTGGCGATGATGCTGTTGGTCCGCATATCGACCGAGAACCGGACCGGTACCAGGTTCGTCTCGCCCTCGGCTCCGGCCAGTTGCGGCCCGGCCACCGTCACCTCGGCCGGCAGCAGAATGCGGAGCATCTCGATTAGGCTGTTGGCGTCACCGTTGACGATCTTGAAGACTTTGATCTGCGCCACCCCGGTGGGCAAGTCCAGTTGTTCGATCAAGGCGGCCACCAGATCCATGCTATCGGCGGGCGCCGTGACGATCAGCGAATTGGTGTGCGGATTGGCCGTGATGATGACGTCCCGCAGCAGGCCGGATTTGGTCAGCCGCTGGCCCGCCACATCGGCCGTCAGCAATTCCAGGACGGCGGAACGCTGGTCGCCCACGCCGCCGGCGGCGGAGGAGATGGCGTTCTGCAGCGTGTTCGCCAAATCGACAGCCAGGGTATTGCGGAGCTTAAAGATCCTCGCTTGATTGACCGCGGCGCTCCGGTCGAGATCGAGGCGGCGGACCAGCAGATCGACTTCGGCCAGATCGCTTGGCGAGGCGCGGACGATCAGCGCGTTGGTGCGCGTGTCGACGGTGACTTCCACCCGCGGCGCCAGACCCTGGGGAGCGGGAAACGCTTGTTCGAGCGTTTGCCGGGCCGTCGCGGCGGGGGCGTGACGCAGGCGGTACACGCGGATCTGTGACTCGGGCGACACCGGCATGTCCAGCTTGGCAACCAGCTCTCGCATGGCGGTCACCGCTTCGCCCCAGCCGATCAGCAGCACCGCATTGGGTTTGACCAACGGCGTGATGCGGATTTTTCCCTGACGCCCGCCGATGAAGTCCTGGGCCACCAAGTCGATGATCTGGACCAGGGACAGGCAATGCGTGTGCTGCAGGCGGTAGAGTTCAATCTGGGGGATGGTCTCCGCGCTGAGTCGTTCCAGTTCGGCGATGATCCGTGCCACTTCGTCGACATCCGGATCGCGGCCCCGCAGGATAATCACATCCAAGTCGGGCAGCATTTCGATGTCGACGTTGCCGCTCAATTCGCGCAAGCGTTCTTCCTGCCGCGGGGGTTCGGCGTCTTGTTCCGCCAAAGGAATCCGACGCATGTCCGCTTCGTCGGCCGCCAGGGGCTGGCCCGCTTCGGCGGGTTCGGCAAACTGAACCACACGCACCGGCCAATGCGGCGGTGCGTGCCGGCTGGTGTCGCCCGATGCCGGTTTCGCAGCGGGTGGGGCGGCGTTGGAATTCTCCTGCAAGGCATCGACTGCTTGTTGGACTTTCGCGGGATCCGCTCGTTGCAGCGGGATGATGCGCGTCGCCTGTTGGGGGACCCCGGGAACGGGTTCCGTTGCGTCGAGTGCCGACAGGAGATGGGCAAGTTGGTTGACCAACGGCGGATCGCCCGCCAGCTGGACCGTGTTCTTCGATCGGTCGAAGACCAGCTCGACGCGCCGCGCGCCTCGCGCCAGTACGTAATCCGGTCCGCCGCTTTGGCCGCCCGGGCGTGGTTCCAGGCGAGCGCCGAGCATCTGACGCACTTGGACTTCGAGCCGCGCCAGCGGGACGCGCGTCAGCTGCAGCGAGCGGACGGCGGGCCGCGCCGGCACCGTCGCCGGCAGGCCAACGGCCCAGGGCCTGGTGCCGGGGTCCGAAGGGGCGATTTGTTGAGTTTGGCCCAGTTCGGCGGCGACCAATGCTTGCACTTCCGGCGGCGCCAGTACGATGACTTGGGAAGTGTCCGGATCGGTTGTGAAGCGGGCCTCGGGATGGGCGCGAAGCTGCGTTTCGAGCCGGGCGGCCACGGCCGCCAGCTGGTCGCGTGCGACGGGATAACCCTGAACGACCGGCGTGGCCGTCGCTCGCGGTTGGGTTGCGGCCGGTGACGGCAGGCGATCGACTGAGGCCAGGAACTGACGCACGATCTGTTGCGCCTGGTCCGAGCCGCGCAACAGAATCTGGTTATTCTGCGAATCGGCAATCACGTGGGGCGGCGGCGTGACGTTTCGCAACAGCGGCAGCAGCAGCGGTTCGACTTCGGCCGCCTTCTTGTGCCGCAAGGCAAAAGCCTGATACGAACCGCCTTCGGCCCCGTTGCTGATCCAGCCCCACAGCGCTAGCACTACCAGCAGTAGCGTCCCCAGCGAGCCGTATCGCACAGCCGGGGACGTTCCAAGTCGGTTGATAACTCGTCGAATTTGCACCACGATGTTTTCCCACCACACGACGAACTGGACACGACCTTCGTTTCCGGCGCACTTGCGCATTCGAACCGGACAGAACTCCGAAATAGGCGCGGCGGATGCTAGGCGTTGAGACGGATTCCATCAAGATCAGTTGCCCGTCAGACGAGCGAAAAGAGGGCAGATTCGTCCCGAAATTGCCGCTAGCAGCGCCGCCACCCAGCGAAAAAAGTGTAACATGATCCGTTGTCTGGTTCCGAGCCTTCGTCGGCGATCGGTGACCAATGCGATAGAGAACGCTGCTTGTCAAAGTGCAAAAAGGAAACCCCGAGAACACCACCATGACTCGAATTCGACACGCTCTGGTCCTCGGCCTGCTGCCCAGCCTGCTGTATTCTGCCTGGGGGCTCCCCGGGTGGGCCGACACACGCTTTGACGCGGCGGGCAATTTCAACCCCTTGGTACCGGGTTATTTCGCCGATCCGACCCTGAAGAAGTTTGACGACACGTTTTATCTGTACGCCACCACGGACGGCAATGGCGGCGGACGCGGCCCGGCCACGGTCTGGGTGTCGAAGGATTTTGTCCACTGGGTTCTGGTGCCGATGAATTGGCCCACGACACCGCACTACTGGGCGCCGGACGTGGTGAAACACGACGACGGCCGCTATTACCTGTTCTACAACCAGCCGTGCAATACGTACGGCGGTGTCTCCAACTCGCCCAGCGGCCCTTGGACGCCTCTCACCCCCGGCGACGGCCTGGTCATCAAGGATCGCTTGATCCCGGACGTGATCACCCTCGACACACAGATCTTCGAGGACCGCGACGGTACGCGTTACGGCTATTGGGGTACCTGGGGTATCTTTCCGAACAGCGGGTGCGGCATCGGGGTGTTTCATCCCGACATGAAGTCGTTCGCTCGTTTCGCCATGATCCCTAACACGCAAGCCAAGGACTTTTTCGAGGCGCCATTCATGCTCGAACGCAACGGCGTTTACTACTTCACCTACTCCTCCGGATCATGCCACGATGCCAGCTACCGCGTGCAGTACGCGGTCAGCGATCGGCCCGATGGCAAGTTCGAAATGGGCCCGAACAACCCGATCCTGGCAACCAGCTCGGACCAGACCGTCCATGGTCCAGGGCACCATTCTATTTTGCAATGTGGCGACGACTATTCCATTGTCTATCACCGCCACGACATTCCCGTGACGCCCAACGGCATGCACCGACAGGTCTGTGCCGATCCGCTGGTGTTCGAGCGCGACGGCGTGATTCGCCGGGTCGAAGCCACGCATCGGGGCCTTGGCTATCTGGGCCCGCGAAGCCGGCCGGCGAACCTGGTCCTGGGCGGCAAGCTCACGGCGTCGTCGCACTACCGCGATACGCTCCGTCGCCACGAATACAAACCCGAGTATGCAGGCGACGACAACAATGCCACGCTGTGGCGTCCCGCCGACAACCGCCTGGGCCACTGGCTGCAAGTGGATTTGGGCAGCCCCCGACAGGTACGTCAGATCGAGACGCAGTTCGAATACGGCACCTGGTCGTACCAATACCTGATCGAACATTCGCTCGATGCGGATCAGTGGCAGATCTTTGCCGACCGCCGTCAGAACAGCCGTTGGGGCAGTCCGATGGTCGACCGTGGGGATATCGAGGCTCGCTACCTGCGATTGACCGTCACGGGCACAGAATTGCCCGGCCTGTTCGGCGCGGTCTGGAATATCAAAGCCTTTGCCGATGTCCCGGACGATCCCCTGCTGGCGCTGGCGGATCAGGCATTTGACCGGGTGGCCGAGGGCCGCGTGGTGACGGTCGTATCCCGCCGCAGCGGAGAAGAAACGCCCGCCAGCGGGCCGCTCGTCCAACTGGACGTCGCCGATCTGCCGTTGGGTGCGCCCGTGAACGTGTGGGCCAATCAAGGGGTACTGGGCGGTGAATTCCGCAGCGTCGAGGCTCCGCCCGTCGTCGGCATGGCGGGGGGCCGAAAGGCCGTGCGGTTTTCGGGCCAACAGATCTTGACCGCGTCGTTCCCCGCCCCGCAATCGCTGGCCGGCAACAGCAGCTTTACCGTGGCCGCCTGGGTGAACAATCCTCAGATCGGCGAGAGCGAGTGCTACGTCAGTTGGGCCGGTCGCGGGGGACCGGATGCCACGACCGCCCAATTCGGCTACGGCACGCACCCGGCTTTCGGTGCTGTGGGCCACTGGGGGTTTGCCGATATGGGATTCCGCGGGGGACCGCCGGAGGCAGGTGTGTGGCATCACCTGGCTGTCGTTTTCGACGGGGTCGTCGAGCGACTGTACGTGAACGGCGAACTGAACCATGCTGCGGCCAAGATGCTGCTGATGCATCCAGGCCGCTCGATTCACGTCGGAGCGTCCGTCCCCGGCACCGAGTTTTTCGACGGCTACCTGGCCTCGCTACGGATCTACGACCGGGCGCTTGGCGAACCCGAGGTGAAACAGTTGGCGGGCGATGAACCGGCGGCGGATGTCTTGATTCACCTCGACTCCGGGCAACTCGACTACGGACCGGTCCGCTCGTGGGCCAATCGCGGTTCGCTGGGTGGAGCGTTCCTGCCCGTGGGCGATCCGCCGGCGGTAGAAGACGCCAACGGGCGGATCGGTGTGTGTTTCCAACCGGGCCAAGCCCTGCAGTGGACGACGGATTCCGCGATCTCGCTGGCAGACATGACGCTCGTGGTCGGGGTGGCGAACCCTTCGCTGCAGCCTGATGAGTCCGTGATCGAGTTCATCGACCGGGACGGTCGCCGTGTGGCCTTGCTCGCGGCGCCGCCGGCCGGCCCCCCGCACCAGATCGCGCTGGTGTATCGCGGCGATCAGGGGACGTACTTCCTGGACGGCGTCCCGACGGATCGCGTGGTTCCGCCGGCCCCCGCGACGCTCCAATCCATGCGGTTGGGCGGCGACCTGCCGTTCTCGGGCTCGCTGACTCGGGTGCAACTGTTTCGTCGCGCCTTGTCCGTCGCGGAAATCGTCCAACTGCACGAGTTTTGGAAGAGCGAGTGGCAGGCTCCGCAACCCAATCCGGCGGCGTTTGCCGACCCGCCCCGGGCGCTCTGCCCCAACGTCGTGGCGATGACCGCCCGCGCGGGCCACTCGCAGTTCGGCGCGGTGGAATACCTGTTTGCGGAAACGACGGGCAATCCGGGCGTGGGCCGTAGCGGCTGGTCGACGGTGCCAACCTTTTTGCATGACAGCTTGCAGCCCAACACGCGCTATGCGTATACGGTGACCGTGCGCGATTCGTTGGGCAACGTAACCGCCGCCTCGGCGCCCGTCGAGACGCGGACCGATTCGGCGCTGTTTCAAGCATTGTCGGACGGCTTTTCGATGGATCGAGACTTCTTGGCGGAGGGCGTCCGGAACACGATTTGGGACGGCTGCCTGGGCGAGAAGGACGACAGCCGTCCGGAAGCCATCCTGGTCCAGCAAGGCCAGTTGCGTTTGCAGTCCAAGGGCACGGTCTGGGACGGCGGCGAGCCTCGCGGAGCCTTTCTCTTCAAACGGGTTTCCGGCGATTTTGTGGCGGAGGCTCGCGTCGCCGATTATGCCGGCTTGACCACCCGGCGCGTCCCCGGGAACAACGACGGAGGCCTGATGGCCCGCGTGCCGAATCTGGAAGACGCTGGTCCGGGCGAAGACCTGGTGCAGCTGAACTTCTTTCCCATTTGGAATCAGGGAAATATGGTTACGAACCTCGACAGTGGCGCGCGACGACAAGAGGGCAATCGACGGGCCTGGGACGCCCATCGCCACCTGCAGATCATTCGGCAGGGCACACGGTTTCACTTCCGCACCCGTACCGACGGCGCGAATTGGGAGGAGATGCCCGGTTCCCCCGTCGAGCGTGAGGACATCAAGGGGCTGCCTCTGCAGGTCGGTCTGTATCACGCCAGCTACGGCGGCGAAACCAGCTACGTGACCTTCGACGAATTCCGCCTGACAACGACGCCATAACTGGCCACATTCTTCGAGGAGGAATCCGACAATGAGGAAGCTGTTTCCCCTGGCAGTTCTTGGTGTCTGGAGCCTGGTGATTGGTTTGGGGGGCCAGGCGGCCGATCGGCAGCACCCTCAACCGGACATCCTGCTGATCATGCCCGACCAGATGCGTGGCGATTGCCTGTCCATTGTCGGGCACCCGGCCGTGCAGACGCCAACCTTTGATGGCCTGGCCCGCCAGGGGATGCTGTTCCGGCGCGCGTACTGTACGGTGCCCTCGTGCATCCCCGCACGCTACGCGTTGTTGACGGGCTTGTTTCCTCAGACCAGCGGCGTTGTGGGATTTCGGGAAAAACCGATCGACAGTGCCACGATGCCGCAGGTGCTCGGCAATGCCGGCTATCATACGGCGCTGGTGGGCCGGGAAATGCACCAGGCGGCGAACGCGGCACAGCTGGGATACCAGCAAGCCGTGCTCGGCTCGACCTACGTCTCGGATGACGAGTACGCTACGGTGCTGATGCAAGCGGTACCGGGCATCAAGGATGTGCGACATTGGGTCGAAAGCCTCGGGCTGAGCTATAACCACTGGCAGGCCAGAGCGTGGCCGCTGAGCAACGAACTTCATCCCACGACCTGGGTGATGACACAAGCGCGGCGGGTGGTTGCCGAAGTCCCGCAGGAGCGGCCGCTGTTCCTGACCGCCTCGTTCTATGCGCCTCACCCTCCGCTGTTTCCCCCGCCCGCGTACTTCGACGCCTACTTGGAGAAAGAACTGCCCGCGGCGGCGCGTGGCGATTGGGTCGACTGGAACGCCTTGACCCACGAAGGAACCGATGGCGGGCAACGTGTGCGACTCGAAGGCGAAAGGCTGCGCAAGGCCCAGGCGGGATATTTCGGGCTGATCGAACACATCGACCACGAGGCCGCGCCGTTGATCGCCGAGTTCCGGGCGCGCAGCGAACGAGCCGGCCGCCCCTGGGTGGTTCTGCTCACCTCGGATCACGGCGAGATGCTCGGCGATCATGGCTACTTTCGCAAATGCGAGCCGCTGGAGGGTTCCGCGAATATCCCCTTGATCATCTGCGGTTCCCCGGAGCTGGGATGGGGCGCGTCACAGCGTTGCCTCCAACCCGTCTGCCTGGAAGATCTGCTGCCAACGCTAGCGGAACTGGCCGCTGCGAAATGTCCCCCGGTGGACGGCGCCAGTCTGGTGCCTGTGTTGCGCGGCGCCGAGGTCGCGATTCGGCCGTGGCTGCATTTTGAACACGCCCCGTGTTACAGCCAGCGCCAAGCCTTCCACGCCCTGACCGATGGCCGTTGCAAGTACATTTGGCGTCCCCTCGACGGGCGGGAGAACCTCTTCGATCTGGAACGGGATCCGCGAGAAGAACATGATTTAGCCCAGGATGCCTCGCAGCAATCCCTCTTGCAGTCATGGCGCGCCCGGCTGGTTGAACGCCTGGCGTCCAGACCCGAAGGCTTCTCCGATGGTCGGCAACTGCTGGCCGGCCGCCGCTATCTTCCGCTGCAAGCTGGTGTGCCACGCCAGCCGGTTGCTGGTCCGAACGCGCGTCCGCACTAGCCCGGAGGAACCATCGCCAGACTCGGTTTTCCAGCGCCCGGATGCTGGACGTCTCCTGTCAAGGTGCCGTTTTCTGGAGAATCTGCGGGGGCGGGGGTTGTTGGAGTTCAGGCTTTCGCGTGCGCGGCGACTGAAACACGAGCTGGACGCGGATCGCTGATGGGTGAACGCCTGCAGCAATACAGCAATGACGTAGACGAATCGTCGGTACGCTGGCAGGAGATTCTGGACGATCCCTGTCGAACGCCACGCGGTCAAGATTCGCGCGACCGCAGACGCTGTTGCAGATTTACCAACATGGTCGACAATTCGCTGACCGTTTGTTCGCGCAGACTTGCTATGGAACTCGACTGTTCGCCGAGAAGCTCTTGGAGGATTTGAATCTTCCCCACCGCTTCGCCTTTTTCCATGCCCTTTTCCATGCCTTTTTCCATGCCCTCTTCCATGCCTTCTTCCCGCGCGCTGTCCAATCCCCACTGATAATCGCGCTGTGCCTTCAACCGCTGATCGTACATCATCCGATCCTCCGTTTTGGCTGCGATCGCTTCGACCACAGAAATCGCTTGCTGAAACTCGACTCCCGGCAACAATCCCCGCAACCGTTCCGGCTCGTACCGGTCCGCAAACAAGAAGAAAAAAGCCCATTGCTCGATCGCCGGAGCGGAGAAAATCGTTTGCTCCTGCAAATTATACTTCGTCAACTCCACGGTGTGTACTTCGATGGAATCAGAAACCTCCATGCTGTGCTCCGGGTCCGCCAGCCGGAATCGGTGGTGAGCTACCGTATCCTCGCGAAACAGCTTCTTGTTGAGCAGGCAAATCGAGATTGCGGATCGTAAGTCCTTGTAATTTCCGCCTGGGTCCAATTGGCCGACGTACATCGTGCAGGCGTAGTAGACCAGCCGCTGCAACAGCCCGGCAAAGACCGTAACCTGCATCTCGATATTCAGCCACCGGCCCGCCGAATCGCGAGCCCGGATGTCCAGCACGACAAGCTTCTCGTCCGCGAATTCCTGGTAGCTGAAAGGATTGAGAATCTCGACGTGGACGATCGGATGGGCGAGTTTCAGGATGGCGTTCAGCAACCCGATCAGAACCGGGATGTTCTCCGGACTGCCAAAAACCTTCTTAAACACAAAATCGACGGTTGGTTGGATTCCCAGCAACATTGGATTCTTGCATCAATTCCGGTTGACCGTTCGCTCCCGCGTGAATTGTACTATGGCCGACCGAGGTCGTCGACCACCTTGTGTTTCGGCTTTGGATGGCCGCCACGTTCTGAGGACCTTCCGGTGCAGATTCGATTTCGACTGCAGAGCGCTCAGCCAAACCCCTGTCGACAGTGGGCATGACCTTGAAACCAGCGTCTGCCCACACGAGCCGCCTCTTCCACCAGCAGCATCGATTCGGCCGTCGATCCCCTGCCGCACGGGATGACAAGCAACAGCAACAGGAAAGCGGAAGGGCTCATCAAAGGATCCTGGAGAACCTCTCCGGCAGTCCTTGCCGGTCCTGCGCCGTTTTCGCTCTGGCATCCACTCCGTGCTTCTGGTAACTTCCCGTTGCTTGTCAAGTCCCAGTTGCACGTCGAGGGATCGAACGATGCTTCAACGCATTTTCTCAGTCGGTCTGCTAGCAGTTCTGTCGTTTGTTGCGATGGCCGTTCCGGCGCTGGCAGCCAAGCCGTGGGAATTGCTGATTCCTTTCAAACGGGTGGATGCCGATGCCGGCAAGGAATATCGCCTGACCGAGAACCAAGGGCCGTGGATGATCATGGCCTCCTCGTTTGCCGGGCCGGGAGCGGACCAGCAGGCGCAGAACTTGGTGTTGGAATTGCGGAAGAAGTATAACATCGAGGCCTACATCCATCGCCAAACGTTCGATTTCACCGATCCGGTTGTCGGTCTGGGCGTCAATCGCTACGGCGGTCCCAAGCTCATGCGGCATGCGAACGCGGCCAAGTTCGACGAGATTGCGGTGCTGACCGGGAATTTCGAGGACGTCAACGATCCCCGGCTGGAGAAAACACTGGGCGAAATCAAGAACGCCCGCCCCGACTGTCTGGACATTGCCAAAAACAAGACAACCACCCAACGCTTCATCGGCCTCCGCGAACTACAGCGACGCTTGACGCCCGACCCGGACAAGAAGCAGCAGGGTCCCATGGGCAACGCCTTCGTGACGCGCAACCCCTTGTTGCCCCAGGAGTACTTCGTCCCCAAGGGACTGGATCCGTTTGTGGAAAACATGAACCGAGATCTGGAGTACAGCCTGCTGAGGAACCGCGGGCAGTACAGCGTGCGGGTCGCCGTGTTCCGAGGCGCGTCGACGATGAAGCCCAGCGAGGCGAACAAACTGACTAACAAGCTGGAGGACGCCGAGGTCAAGGCCCACGAGCTGACCAAGCTGTTGCGGAAGCAAGGCGTCGAGGCGTACGAGTTTCACGATCGCTATGAAAGCATCGTCACGGTCGGCAGCTTTGACTCCATCGGCTCGAAACAGCCCGACGGCACGACGGAACTCAATCCGGCCGTCCATCGCCTGATGCAGGAATACGGCCCGAAACAGCAAGCGTTGCCGGGGCAAGCAGGCTTGGGGCTGGTGCCCCGAGCGTTGAACGGGATCTCCTTCGACATCCAGCCGATGCCGGTCCAAGTTCCTCGCGCGTCCATCGCCGCTGCTTACCGGCCAGGCAGCCCGCTGTTCCGGTAGTCGCCAAGACCGCTCCAATTCAAGGCTCCGAAGGCTAGAGGGCGTTGTGGGACGCAAGGGACAGCCATGAAGAACCTTTTTTCCGAGATCCCGGATACCCTACCGGACGAGCTTCTGGAGACATGGGTCAATGCCGAGTCGGTTCGCATCGAGCGAATCGTCTCCCGCGGCCACGCATCGCCCGAGGGCTTCTGGTACGACCAGCAGCAGCATGAATGGGTCGTTCTGTTGCAGGGGGCGGCGCGGCTCCGGTTCCAGGAGGACGAAGCCCCTCGGGAGATGAGGCCGGGCGATGTCCTCAACATCCCGGCTCACAAGCGTCATCGTGTCGAATGGACGACGCCCGCCGAGCCGACCGTGTGGCTGGCGGTGCATTATGGCTGATCCGATCCCCAAGGCCACGGGCCCATCGCTTGAAGAGCCCGAGCCGGTGTTGGGTGCGCTGAAGATTCGGTCTGCCGAGGATGCTCGACAGCCGCTTGGCGCCGCTTGCCAGCCGTGGAGCAAGCGGATCTTCACTGGCTTTTTCCCGCTCCGATTTTCTGGCGGTCCCGCACCTGACCGTCCGGACCCTTGACCGCTTCCGGAGCGAAGGTGGCCAGGTCGGGCAGCGTGCTCCGGACGCCTTCGGCGGGCACGTCCCGCCGAGCGGTCCAGACGATGCCGTTCAGGATCAATCGCCGCAGATCAGCGTCCGCCCAGTTCCGGAAGTAATGGGGCATCACGATGCCGAAGCCGCGCCCTTGATCCGCGCGCTGGACGCACCAGGCAACCGCCTCGGGGCGCGGCGCCTCGGGAGGCAACATCGACGTAGCCAGCACGGTGACGTTCGCCGCTGGTTGGTTGTTGTCCTTGCCGAAATAGTTGTTGATATAGGGTTCGTCGTCCAGCGTGAACTCGTTCCAGCCGCGATTGATCGGATGCGCGGCCGCCGCAGGCGTGATCGTGGCGGCGGGGAAAATGCGGGCGACGGACTTGTGATGCGCACAGCCCGTGGCAAAGTAGCCGCCCATCCAGTGCAGCAGCGGATGCTCGCCGTCGGGCGCCACGTCGTCCTTGCGCAACCCGGTGGCGTAATGGATGCAGACGATGCCGCAGCCGCGTTGCATCATGGCATCGAGTTTCGCCAGCGTACCCGCGGTGTCGGGCATCCGTTGCGGCGGAAAGATATCACCGATGAACACGATGCTGCTGGCGGCATCCAGCAACGCGCTGTCCTGCGGCCACTCGTAGCAAACGTCCGCCTTGACGTCGGGCACGTTCGCCATGTGTTCCAGGCAGTGTTTCATCAACCGCCCGCCCGCGGCGACCTCGTGCGAGCCCGGCGGATGCGTGCTGGGACCCACAAGGATCAGGATCCGCGCCGGTTCGGCGGCGGCCAGTGGCGTGGTGGCAAGGACCAGGCAGGCGGCCAGCAGTAGCTGTTTGATTCCGGTCATGACATCTCCCTTTGTATTTTGGAATTTGAACCCCTATCATATTACCTTCGGAGTCCAGCTTTTCGTATTCCTGGCAGGAGAAACTTTTCGTGGATCAAAAACCCCTCGAACCGGCGCCGTTGGATGCTTCGCTTGATCGTCCCGTCGAGCCGGAGTTGGCGGAGGAGGCGGAGTTGGCGGAGGAAGCGGAAGCCGTCACCGTCGATCCGCTGCAAGCCGTGCGGGCGGAACTGGCCCAGTTGCATGCTCGCGGGACGTCCGGCGCAGGCTGGTTCTTCTGGATCGCCGCGCTGTCGCTGATCAACTCGGTGATCCTGCTCAGCGGTGGCGATACCCATTTCGTGGTCGGACTGGGCGTGACGCTGATCGCCGACGTGATCGCCAGCGGAATTGCCGAGCAGAATCCCGAGATCGCGGGCGTCGCCAAGGGGATCGCCTTCGGGTTCGATTTGTTCGTGGCAGCGATCGTCTGCCTGTTCGGCTGGCTTTCCCGCCGCCCCGTTCTGCCGATTTTTGCGTTGGGCATGATCCTGTACTTGCTCGACGGCCTGATTTACGTTCTGGCCGGCCAATGGATGAGCGTCGGCTTCCATGCCTTTGTGCTGCTGGGCATGTGGAACGGCTTCACCGCCTATCGGCAGATGAAAGCCATGAAAGCCGCGCTCGAACAACAGCTGGCCGCCGGGCTCGCACCCGGCGTGTGAGCCGTCGTTGGGAGGCCGCTCAGCGCGTCCAACCGCTGCGGTACTCGCGCTGGACCAGCCGGTTCAGTTCCGGGCGGTTGGTGCAGCGCAGGTTGGGCCCGTCCCACTCGACGCGCTGGCCCACGCCGGCGCGCAGCGCCAGGTTGCCCAACAGGACGAACTCGGTCAGCGGACCGGCGTGATCGAAGTTCGAAAAAGCCGGCTGGCCGCCCTTGCAAGCCGCGACCCATTCGCGGAAATGATCGCTTTCACAACGCGGGATCAGCGCCGCCGGTTTTTGGAAGTCCTTCATCTTTGCCTCCGGCAACAGCCGCGGCGTGCCGCCGTGCGTCGTCAGCTTGCCTTTGTCGCCCACCACGATCAGGCCGTTGTCCGGATACTCTTGGCCCGCGGCCAATTCGCCCACTTCGCGCGGCGGGTAGTAGCCGCCGTCGTACCAGAACAATTTGCAGGCCGGCATGGCGTTGCGTTGGGGAATCTCCCAACCGATGATCGACGAACTGGGAAACATCTCCTCGGTCGTGTCGCCAGAGTCCTTGACCAGCCACGTGGCGGCGGCATGCTCGATCTTCAGCGCCGAGAAGATGCCGCTGATGGCATGACAACCGATGTCGCCCAAGGCCCCGGTGCCGAAGTCCCACCAGCCGCGCCAGACGAACGGCTGGTACACGCGTTTGCCCTGGAATCTGCCTTCCTTGTATACGTCCAAGTAGGGCCGTTCCGGAGCCGGCCCCAGCCACACGTCCCAATTCAGTCCGGCGGGCACTGGATCAACGCCGGCGGGCCGCGAGCCGCCTTGAGGCCACCAGAAGCGGCTGGCAATGCCCGGCCGATCGGTCCACACATGGACTTCGGTCACCTGGCCGACCAAGCCCGCCCAAATCATTTCGCACAGCACTCGCCACGCCTCGCCGGCTCGGCCCTGGTTGCCCATCTGCGTCGCCACTTTGTGCTCGCGCGCGGCCAGCGTCAACTGCCGCGCTTCGGCAATATCGTACGTCAGCGGTTTCTCGCAGTAGACATGCTTGCCGTTGCGGATCGCTCGCAGCGAGACCGGCGCATGGTGATGGTCCGGCGTGGCGACGAAGACGGCGTCGATCTGGTTCACCATTTTGTCGAACAGCTCGCGGTAGTCGCTAAAACCGACTGGCAGCGGCTTGTTCGCACCCTGATCCTTGGACCAGCCTTCCACTCGCCGCAGACAGCCGTCCACGGCGCCCTGGGACGTGTCGCACACCGCCACGAGGTTCTCCTGGAACGACGGCTCGACGTGTCCGCCCCCGCGCCCTCCGACGCCGATGCCGGCGATGTTCAGCTTTTCGTTGGCGGCATAGCTGGTGGCCGCCGATCGACCTTGGGGATAGACCGAACGCCCGGGAATCACCGTCAAACCGGCGGCGATCGTGGAGGATTTCAAGAACGTACGGCGGGACAGGCGAGACATGGCAGGCTCCTTTACGGCCAGAGGGCAGGGTGGGACCTCGCAACAGGAACCAGCATAGTCCGCGTCGCCGCCTTGCCGCAACCCAACCACCTGAAAAGTTGCCGGGACCACGCCGCAAGAACGGGAGGGCTTGCTTTCGGCCTTGCCTATTTCTGCCCACCCGGCCCGCGACGCGGCGGAGTGTCTGCGGCCGGACTGCGTGGGTTGGGCGAAAAAACGCGGCCAGTCTTCACCGGCGGCTAGCGCCCAATGCCACTTACTTTGGGACCATTGGGGACGTTTTCGTTAGCGGAGCGGCACAAGCTGATCTGCTCCGCCCACGCGCGTTTTGCCTCCCGGCGTGCTGCTTCGCGTTCGCGGTTGGCTGCTTCGCGTTCGCGGGCGGCCTGCTCGTACCGTTGTTGCCAATCGCCCAATTGCACCTCCAGCAGCGCACTTCGCTCCGTCGCCATCCGCAATAGTGTTTCCTGGGTCTGCTGGTCCCGCTTGGCTTTCAGGCGGCCTTCGTACAACTCTCGCTCCAGGTCGTTTTGAGTCAACATCGTCAGAATCTCCATCGCTTGGCGGATCTCGACTCGGTCCAGTTCGGCCGGTAGATCGTTCGCATCCAACCCGTCTCCATTCTTCAGAAAATACAGCCAAGAGTCCGGAGCCGTTTCCAATTCCCCTAACGTCTTGTTGAATTTCGGGATCTCGATCACGTGGATTACTAGATCCTCCATCAAACAGATCTCGCCCATCGCATCGAGCAAGCGAAAACGGTACTCCTTGCTTGGTGAACGAGATCAGGGCCGTCAGTCCCTGGCACCGCAACGAGTCGCGGCTTATCGGTTGCTTCCCAGGATCCGCTGCAAGAGTTCGCGGTCGTCAAAACGCTGGCCCTGGGCGGTCGCTTCGGCAAAACGCACCACGACCAGCTTGTGTTGCGGGATCACGTACAGACGTTGCTTGCCCAGGCCGGCAGCCATCATCACCCGTAGCGGCTGGCCGTCTGGTCCCCTGGCGGCTTGGTTCTGAACCGCCTGCCGCCCCGCGCGTCCCAGCAGGCCGCCGACGTCGGCTTCGGGGTTCGCCGAATGCAGCCACCACGTCAGACCGTAGCTCCGGTTGGTGACGCTCGGCACGAAGCACTGCTCCAGGAACTCGGGCCGCAGCAGGTTCTTCTCTGGGCCGCCGGGGGGCTTGACCGAGCCGCCGTCGAGCACGAACTGGCCGAACTTCGCCCACTCGCGGGCCGTGAGCAGCATGCCGCCGGGCAGGTTGGGGTTGCCCGCACGGTCGCGCCCGATCCGTGCCACCTCGATCCCCACCGGCTCGAGCACCCGCTTGCGCAGGTAGTCCAATGTGGTCTTCTCCGGGTGATCGCTCTTGTTCAGCTTCCGCTGCAAGACCTCGCTGAACGCGTAAAAGTGGCTTGGTCCATACTGGAACCTGGTGCCCGGCTCCATGGCGGACGGCAAGCCGATTGCCCGTTCGTTGAGGTTATCGGGACGCGGAGCGTCGTCGTTCAGGCCCAGCCGCTCGGCCCGCTTGGCGGCACCCTCGCCCAGCAGTCGCGATCCGCTCCGTCCGCCCGACAACTCGCGATCGCCCGCAGGCAATCCCGACGACAGCGTCAGCAGATGACGCACGGTGATCTTCGCTTTCCGCGGATCCGTCTTCCATTCCGTCAGCGTGTCGGCGGCCAATTCGTCCAGTGTCAGCAGGCCATCCTGCACGGCCATCATGGCCATCACGCCGGTAAAGCTCTTGGTGCCGCTGGCCAGCGGGTGGGGACGTTCGGCGGTCCAGCCGTTGTCGTAACGCTCGAAGATCACCCGCCCATCGCGCTGGACCAGCAACGCGCGCCCAGCATGCTGGGCCGAGTAGTCTGCGGCCTCGACGAAATGCAACGCCTCGTCAACCTGAGAGGCGACAGGGGGCGTGACAGCCCCCGGGACCGCCGCGCCGTCCTGCGGCACGGGCTGAGCCTGAGCGATCCGGGACAAGTCCATGAGCGTCACCAGCAACACCGCGAATCCACGCGTCCCCATCTCACACCTCCCAACCCTGGCGATATTCGCGGCGGATGTACTGGTCGGCCTCGGGACAATTCCTGGCCTTCAGGTTCTGGCCGTCCCATTCGATCTTCTTGCCCGTCCGGATGGCCACGTTACCCAACAGTACGACCTCGGCCAGGTGGCTGCTGTAGTCGGCAAAGTTCGAGCTGGCCGGCTGGCCGCCCCGAATCGCCTCGAGCCACTCGATCTTGTGGTCTCGGACTCGGGGCAGGAACGGCGCGGGCTGCTCGAAGTCCTTCATCTTCGACTCGGGGATCAGCCGCAGGCCGGAGGTGTCGGCTACCAAGAGGGTCCCTTTTTCGCCGAAGAAGAGCGAGCCGTTGGTGGGCAGCTTGCGGTTCGGCTCGAGGTCGGCCGGGTGGGGCGGAAGGTTCTGCGTGTCGAAATGCACCTGGCCGTCCGTTCCCTGGCGCGACTTGCGGCCATCGAACCACTTCACCGTGACCGGCGGCAAATCGCCTCGCGCGGGGAACTGGTACGTGACGATCGACCAGTGTGGCCCGGTCTCATTCGAGTTGCCTTCGTGGACGGCCTCGATCGTGTCGGGGTGCCCGAGCTTCAGCCCCCAGACGGCGCTGTCCCAGAAGTGGCAGCCCATGTCGCCCAGTGCGCCGGTGCCGAAGTCCCACCAGCCACGCCACGAAAACGGGTGCAGGTGCTCGTGATACTCGCGATAGGGGGCCGGTCCGATCCACAGATCCCAATCGACGTTCTGCGGCAGCGGCTTGGCGGCCGGACGCTGGGCGATCCCCTGCGGCCAGATGGGTCGGTCGGTCCAAATGTGAACCTCGCGGATCGCGCCGACCACGCCGGCCTGAACCCACTCGACGCAACGGCGGAGTCCCTCGGTGGCGTGCCCCTCGTTGTCCATCTGCGTGACGACCTTGTGCTCCTTGGCCGCGATCGCCAACTGACGAGCTTCCCATACCGAATGGGTCAGCGGTTTTTCGGTATTCACCGCGATGCCCCGCTGGATGGCCATCATCGAGGCCGCATAGTGATGGTGGTCGGGAGTGGAGATCATCACCGCGTCGAGCCCGTTTTCCGCTTCGAACATCTGGCGGTAATCGACATAGGTCTTTGCGCCGGGATGGTCTCCCAGCGAGCCTTCCAGCGTGCGGCGATCTGCATCGCACAGCGCGACAATCGCGTTGCTGCCGCCGGGTTGACTGGCGATCCGCTTGAACCATTGCCGATTGCCAGCCCCCATCCCGCCGGCCCCGATGATGCCCAGGTTGACGGTCTCGTTGGCGGCGTAGCCGAGGGCGGAGCCCTTCGGCAGCAAAATGATGGAGGCGCCGGCTGCGGCGGTTTTCAGAAACTGGCGGCGGGCAGTGCGGTGGGTCATGTCGAGGCTCCTGTGGGGAAAAATGCCACGAGCCTGCCCCTGCGATGTGCCGAAGCCGGACGTTCCTGTGCTGGCTCGGCCGGCGACACCAGGAGCAGACGGAAAGCATGGGTCGGATATTTCCTGTCAATGTACCGATAACGCTTTCCGATTGCCAGCTCAGGGGCCGCGACAAAAAAACTCGAAGGTGAAAGATCAGGGGCCGTTCCGTCTTGCTCGCGGCCTGGCTCGGAACATAAGATGATCAGAACGTCACCCCGGACGATGCCCGTTACCCGAATCTCGAAACACGCGATGGCACGCCAACCATGAAACGCCTTCTCCTACTCGCCAGCCTGTTTTCGGCGATCTCCGCTCCCGCCGTTCCGGGTCAGGCCGCGAAGCCGAACGTGTTGTTCATCGTCGTCGACGATCTGCGGGACACGCTGGGCTGCTACGGCAACGCGGTGGTCAAGACGCCGCACGTCGACCGGTTCGCGGCCCGCGGCGTACGATTTGAACGTGCCTACGTGCAGTATCCCGTGTGCAATCCCAGCCGCTCGTCGTTCCTGGCCGGCCTGCGGCCGGACCAGACCGGGGTGCTGGACAACCACACCGTGTTGCGCGATCGGTTGCCCGATGTGATCACCTTTCCGCAGCTGCTGAAGCAGCACGGCTGGCATACGGCGGCGTTGGGAAAAATCTTCCACCTCGGCGGCGGCCGCAGCGCCGAGGCGCGGGCGCGTTTTGTGGATCTCGGCGCCTCGTGGCACGAAGCCCGCGACTTTGCTCCCACCGAAATCGGTAGGCGTAAGAGTGCGGGTCGCAATCTGACCGGCGGTGCTCTGTCCTGGTGCGCGTGGGCTGCGGCCGAAGGCGGCGACGAGGATCAGCCCGATGGCCAGATCGCCCGTGCCGTTATCGCGGCCATCGACCAGGCGGGCGATCGGCCGTGGCTGATCGGCGCCGGTTTCATGAAGCCGCACGATCCGTTCATCGCCCCGCAACGGTATTTCGACCTCTATCCGCCGGAATCGCTGACGCTGCATCGCGATCCGGCGGACCAGACCCCCGCGCCACCGCTGGCCGTAGGCTTTGGGGCATTCGGCCAGGCGTTTGCCGAGTTTACCGACGCCGAGCGACGGGAGTTCCTGCGGGCCTACCTCGCCTGCACCTCGTTCATGGACGCGCAGGTGGGCCGCGTGCTGGCCGAGTTGGACCGCCGCCAGCTATGGGACAGGACGGTCGTCATCTTTGTCGGCGATCACGGTTACCATCTTGGCGAGCGGGACTGGTGGAACAAGAACACGCTGTTCGAGCGCTCGTGCCGCGCTCCATTGATCGTCGCCGCGCCTGGCGTGCGGCCCGGTGTGGCACGCGGCCTGGTCGAATTCGTGGATTTGTTTCCCACGATCGCCGAACTGTGCGGTGTACCGCCGCCGGCGGGCCTCGCGGGGCAGAGCTTCTGTCCGCTGTTGACGGACCCGTCGAACCCCGGTAAACCCGCTGCGCTGACCGTCGTCACGCGCGGCCCGGACCGGCGGGGCGACAGCATTCGCACCGACCGCTGGCGCTACACGCAATGGAGCGACGGCGCGCGGGAGTTGTACGACCACGACGCCGATCCCGAGGAAACGAAGAACGTTGTCGACCAGTACGCGGACGTCGCCGCACGGCTTGGTGAGCGGCTGGAAGCGAAACGGCCTGGGCCGCCGTCTGAGTGAGGCTCCATCGAAACGTCAAGTTGGCTGCCGTTTACCCGAAACAAGGACTCGCGCATGAAATGCTGGAAATGCGGTGCGGAGAATCTGGATCAGATTCCGATCTGCGGCCGTTGCGGCGCCGATCTGAACGTGGTGCCGGCACAGGCCGTGGTCGAAGGCGACGCGACGGGAGGCATTATCCCGTACAAGAATCCCAAGGCGCTGATCGCATACTATCTGGGCATTCTCAGCGGGCTGCCGATCATCGGCCTGCCGCTGGGCATCGCCGCGTTCATCTTGGGAATCTTGGGATTGCGGGAGCGACGCAAGAACCCGGTGATCAAAGGCAGCATTCACGCCGGCATCGGGATCGGCTGCGGCTGCCTGTTCTCCTTGCTATGGGGGCTGGCGATTGTGGGCATGATCGTGGCGATTCTGGCCGAACAACGATGATGAGGACTAGGCGGTGATACGCCATGAGACTTGGAAGCTCAGTGACTGCGACCCCAGGACACGGTATTCACCAGGAGATCCGCGATGTTTTCTTCGTTTCTGTTTCGTTTTTTCAAGGCATCTGCCTTCACGTTCGTCGTCGCGTTGGCTGTGGCGACGCTGTGGGGGCTGTCGGCGGCGAGTGCCGCCGAGCCGCAAGGGCTGGCGGTCCGCAAATTGGGCGACCTGGGGCCGTGGGAGATCATCGACGGCGATACGCCCATCTTGCGGTACAACTATCAACCGGTGCTCGAACCGCCGGAGGTCACAGATCGCATCAGCGCGGGCAGCCGCAAGTACGCCGTGGCCCGCTCCGACTATCTCCATCCGCTGTACGGTCCGCGGGGCGAGGTGCTGACGGAGGACTGGAGCCACGATCATCCGCATCATCGTGGTTTCTACTGGGCGTGGCCCGAGGTGGATTGGCAAGGCCGGCGCGGCGATCTACACGCGCTGCAGGCCGTGTTCGCCCGGCCGACGGGGAACATCCAGTCGGAGGAAGGAACAGACTTTGTCCAGATCGTCGCGGAAAACCAGTGGCAATGGGAAGACGGCACGCCGATCGTCCGCGAACAGGCCACCCTTCGCGCTTGGCGGAAAACGGCGGCGGGCCGCGCGATCGACCTGCAATTTCGCTTCACGGCTCTGGACGCCGACGTGCACGTCGCCCGCCGCGGCACCAAAGAGTACGGTGGGCTGAACGTTCGGCTCTCGGCGGCCCCGGACCAGCAGATCGAGACCTCGACCGATCCCATCACCGCCACGCCCCGCCGCGCGTGGGCACAGCGCAGCGGCACGCCGCAGGGCGGACAGGGCGTGATTGGCATCACGATCTTGCAACATCCAACGAACCCTGATTATCCAGGCGATTGGGTGCAATATCCCAATCTGTCCTGGGTCCAGCCGACCTTTCCGGCGGCTGATACGCGGTACGCGATTTCCCAAGAAAAACCCTTGGTCCTCAGGTACCGGCTGTGGATTCACGAGGGCCGTCAGACGCCGGAGACGATTCAAGCCTGGTGGGATGCGTATCAGGCCGAGACACGCTAAAGCGTGAACTCGATCGTTGGTTTACGGTTCCTGTTCCGCGGGCACGACGATAAACGCGGTGGCGACTTCGGGCGGGACTCGGCGGGGGACGCGGGGCTCGAAGGCGATAAAAGCCCAATCGGTTTCGGCCACGGCCAGAACCGTTTGGTCCGTGGTCCGCACCATCTTGTACTTGCGCAACGAGCGGATCTTGCGGAAATCGGCGACCCAGGTGTAGACCACGACCGCGTCGCCCGCGAATGCCGGTTGCAGGTACTCGATCCAGTGCGAACGGGCCACCCAGCCCGCGCCGAGTTCTCGATAGCGCACGGCGGTCCAGCCTTGCGCGATCGAGTGGGCAATCGCCGCCTCTTGCATCCACCGCACGTACTCCAGATTGTTAACGTGGCCCTGGCCGTCGATGGCGGCCTCGGGAACCGTCAGGCGATATTCAAAAATGGCTGGCATGTTGAGTCCTGAAAAACCGTGAGCCGGTTAAACCTTGCGGGCGTCGCAAGTTTCTTTTACCCATCACAACCGACAGAACCGAGTGATTCTAATACGAGTGCGCGGTTTTGGGAAATGCGGGACGTTCTTTCGCGAGTTGGGTCATGGGCCTGCGATATCTGCTAGCAATCATCCTGGCGGAATTGTTTTTCGGCTCGCCGGTTTGGGGCCAATTCGACGACGGACACGAGTTGACCCAGCTGCGAACTCGAGTGGCGGATTTGGAGCGGCAGAACGGGGAACTGCGCATCGCCCTCGGCCCGCACGCCACGCCAGCGGACGCGGCTATGCCGCCAGGTGTTCACGTTCCGGCAAACACCGCCAATACGCACCCGCGTGACGAAGGCTTGTTCCGCGGGTGGATGTGGATCGCCGCCGTCGGCTTGCTTATTTTCGCACTCAACCGGCGGTGTCTCCCAACACGTCCGCCGTTCCACTCGCCCAACACGTCGAAAGAGGGCCTGCGGGTCTGGTCGCCGTCCTGAAATCCGAGACGCAAGCGACCCTGACGGGGCGGACGGTGTTACCGCACAGTGTCACTGTACGACGGTCAGCTTGCGAAAGCCGGCGTCGCCCTCGAATACCAACAGGTACATCTGCTCCTTTGCCTGCCCCAGGATCGGATGGTTGGCCTTGGCGGTCACGCCTGCGATTTGCGCGACAACTTGGGGGCCTTGAAAGGTGACTCGCAGGGTATGCCACTGGCCGCGTTTCAGCGCAAGACGCAGGCGGGCCAGCGGCAGTGTCTGGTCCTGGCTTTCACCGGCGCTGGGGTTCTTGGTGATCTCCAGCAGGGACGGTGACACGACGACGCGGAACGAGTGCTGGTTGCCCGCCGTGTGGATTCGCAGCGAGTGGCGGTCGGCTTGGCGGAAGCACAGGTCGTATTGCAGAGTGCCGTCGGTGATCGGCAGCGGACCGCGGAGGCCGGCGGGTTGCTGATCACGCGGTTGCGAAGTGCCCCACACGGCTTCGTCCTGGGCCCTCCACGTGCCGCGGGGGGCTGTCCAAGGCGCTGCGGGCAGAGCATCGAGCGGTTCCTGCATGACGGTCGTCCCGATCGGAGGCGGCAGGATGGTGGGTGGAGCCTCGGCTTTGGTAATCACCGGCGGCAACTCGCGGCTGTAACCGCCGTCCCGGTAACGGGCGAGCAGCGAGCTCAGTTCCAGGACGAGCTCGGGATTGGCTTCGCTCACGTCTTGAGTTTCGTCCGGATCGTTGTCCAGATTGTAGAGTTGTGCTTTATGTTCGGCCGCCCGGCTCTTGCGGGCGCCCGGCTTGATGGCGTCGACCGGAATGCCTTCGATCCACTTCCAGGGGCCTCGGCGAATGGCGAAGACGCCATCGGCGCTATGCATGATCAGGTCGTTGCGGATGGGATTGGCGGAGGCATCGCCGAGCAGCGCCGGCAGCATGTTGAACCCATCCTCGGCCGCCTGGTCCGCCGCGGGCAGTGGCTGGCCGACGATGGCGGCGGTGGTGGCGAGCAGATCGACCAGGCTGACCATCTCGCGACATGTCGTGCCGGCTGGAATCTTGCCTGGCCAGCGTGCGAGGAATGGCACCTTGAAGCCGCCTTCCCAAATGGAATGCTTGCTGCCGCGCAGGCTGCCGTTGACCCGCAAGCCCGCTTGGTAAGCCTGCGTCTGCAGGCTGGCTGTGTTCTCGGGCCGAAATACGCCGCCGTTATCGCTGGTGAAAACGACAAGTGTCTCCTGGGCCAGATCCAGCTGGTCCAAGGCATCGAGGATGCGACCCGTGCTGCGATCCAGTTCGTGGATCCAGTCGCCGTACGGGCCGGCGCCGCTCCTGCCGGCCAGGTCGTCGTCAGGCGTGATCGGGTTATGAACGGCCACGGGCGTGAAATACAAGAAGAACGGCTGGTCGGACGATTGTTGGCCAAGCCAGGCGATCGCCTTGTCCGTCAACGTGCCCATCACGCGTTTGTTCTTGCGTCGTGGGGCGTCCAAATCGAGGATTTTTGCACGAGGGTTTTCCATGTCGTCTGCCGTATATGTGGGCTGGAAGTTGGAGTCGTCCGCCGCGGGGCCGGGCAGCGTCAGGCCGGCGGGGATGTTGCCGCTCCGCAAACCGTAGACGAACCGGTTTTCGACATACACGCCCGTGAGATCGCCGTGATTGGCCGGCACGGCAAAGTGATAATCAAAGCCGAGATCCAGCGGCCCCGGCGACAGTTCGGCGGCGTAGTCCGTGCGGAACAGCAAGGCTCCCTGGGCGTCGCCATAGCCCAGATGCCACTTGCCGATCGCTGCCGTGCGGTAGCCTCGCCGCTTTAGCAAAGATGCCATATTCAGTCGCGAGGGCTCGATGTGCAGCGGCGAAAAGACGCCCAGCACTTCATGGGTCAACGTCGTCCGCCAGCAGTAGCGGCCGGTGAGTACCGAGTAGCGGGTCGGCGAGCAAACGGACGAAGTCGTGTTCGCATCCGTGAATCGCCGCCCCTCCTTGGCCAGACGATCGATGTTCGGCGTTTGGATCAGCCGTTCATCCGCGCCGTAACACCCAACGCTGCCGTAGCCGAGATCGTCCGCAAGGATCAGTACCATGTTGGGTACACGGCGATCCGTAGAGTTGGCTCCGTTGCTTTCCGCAGAGATTGACAATCCGGCGGACGCCGTCATGAGAATCAGCGTCGCGAATCCGTGTAGCCAATGAGCAGCGAAATACCGGGCGTGGAATCTGCCCGACGGAGGCGAACAGGTTTTCATGGTTTAGATCTCGGTGTAAGGGGCGACCGCAACGTCATCGCCGCCGATCGGGCGCGCAGACGCTTGAGAAAGCTACGGCGTTTCTCTGGGGACCATCGGTGATGGCGACCCACAGTATCTCGCCTTCGGCACGGTTCGTCAATTTGGCCGAGCTGTGGGCGCAAAGTGCGTTGGGTACCCTGCCTGCGTTCTTTACGTTCCGGGGCAAAGCTCCGGACAAAAACCAAAAATTAAACCGTCGCCACGAACTCGAAATCGGGCTTAAACCCGCCGGGTTGCCTTGTTTTCATAACCTCTTTGTGGTCAACAGGATGCGACGAAGTACGCCGAGCCGATTTCCGGGCGGATTGGCGGCTCGAGCGGCGGCAATCCGAACGATTTCCGATTTGGTTTCGCGAAAACTTGAAGTAGCCCATTGCTATGCGGAAGCCAATCGCTAGAATGACTCACGCCAATGAATTCAAGCTTCGTTCCGGACGAGCCGATAAACAGCGGTTACCGGGACGAGCCGAGTGAAAACAGAAAAAGCGAAAAAAGCTTCTTCTGGTCGTTGACAACGAATCGCTCGGCTGCTAAAGTTCGTGGCTCCCGCAGAGGGAACGGTGACTCGAAGGAGTTGCCACTTGATCTTTGACAATTTGGTTGCAGCGTGTAGATGGCATCTTCGGAAAGGATCGCCACGCAGGTGCAGATCTGTGTGGCGAGGATAACGATGAGCGCAAAACTGCTTGTAGAGCAGATATCCAAGAGCATTGGATATTTGTGGTCAAGCTATTAAGGGCGCATGGGGGATGTCTTGGCATCAGAAGGCGATGAAGGGCGTGGAAGTCTGCGAAAAGCCCGGGGGAGCTGACAAACGAGCGTCAATCCTGGGGTACCCGAATTAGCCGGCACTGAATACATAGGTGTCGTGCGGCCAACCCGGCGAACTGAAACATCTCAGTAACCGGAGGAATAGAAAGAAAAATCGATTCCCTGAGTAGCGGCGAGCGAAACGGGAACAGCCCAAACCGCAGTGGTTTCCTCTGCGGGGTTGTAGGGCCTTCCACATGGGAGTTACAAAGCGGTCTGTTAGCGGAACGGCATGGAAAGGCCGGCCACAGCGGGTGACAGCCCCGTACGCGACAATAGCACCGTCTCCCGGAGGGTACCTGAGTAGGTCGGGTCACGTGAAACCCCGACTGAATCCACGGGGACCATCCCGTAAGGCTAAATACTCTCTGATGACCGATAGTGAACTAAGTAGGGCGACTGAAAGATGAGAAGAACCCCTGCTAGGGGAGGAATGTGAACCTGAAACCATGCGCCTACATTCTGTCGGAGCACTATGGCTTTTGCCACGGTGTGACGGCGTGCCTTTTGCATAATGATCCGGCGAGTTACCGTTGTTGGCTTGGTTAAGGCCTTCCGGGCCGTAGCCGTAGGGAAACCGAGTCTGAATAGGGCGATTTTGTCAGCGGCGGTAGACGCGAAACTGCGTGATCTACCCATGAGCAGGTTGAAGCGCGGGTTATACCGCGTGGAGGACCGAACCCACTTGGGTTGAAAACCGAGGGGATGACTTGTGGGGAGGAGTGAAAGTCTAATCAAACGCAGAGATAGCTCGTTCTCTCCGAAATAGCTTTAGGGCTAGCCTTGAGCCACTACGCCTCGGGGGTAGAGATACTGAATTGGGTGATGGCCATTACCATGGTACGTCTCCGAACCAAACTCCGAATACCGAGGCGACTATCTCAGGAGTCAGTCCGCGAGGGATAAGCTTCGCGGTCAAGAGGGAAACAACCCAGATCACCGGCTAAGGTCCCGAAGCCATGCTCAGTCACAAAGGAGGTTAGGGTGCAGAGACAGCCAGGATGTTGGCTTAGAAGCAGCCACCATTTAAAAAGTGCGTAACAGCTTACTGGTCGAGCACTCTTGCGCCGATAATGATCGGGAGTAAGCATGGCACCGAAGCCGTGGGTACAACAAGTCTTCGGACAAGTTGTGCGGTAGGAGAGCGCTGTACGTCAGATACAAGCCGTACCGTAAGGAGCGGTGTTGGGGCGTACAGGTGATTATGCCGGAATGAGTATACGATAAAGCAGGTGAGAATCCTGCTCGCCGAAAGCCTAAGGTTTCCTGGGGAAGGTAATTCCGCCCAGGGTTAGCCGGTTCCTTAGTCGAGGCCGAAAGGCGTAGACGATGGGTAGCAGGTTAATATTCCTGCGCCGCTTGTGTGGAGCGATGGAGGGACGGCATCCGAAAGGGGATCAGACGACTAGAAATGTCTGTAGGGCAGACCGAGATAGCGGGATTGGAAAATCCGCCTGCGTACGTCAAGGTCTGAACTCGAGCGGTTCGTCCGCGAAGTTCTCGGCAGGATGTCCAAGAAAATCTTCTAAGCGTTGAAGCACAGCGACCGTACTAAAACTGACACAGGTAGGCGAGACGAGAAGTCTCAGGCGCTCGAGAGAACGGTGGTTAAGGAACTCTGCAAAATGACCCCGTAAGTTCGCGATAAGGGGTGCCTCTGAGGGTGAATAGCCCTTGGGGGCCACAGTGAATCGGCTCTAGCGACTGTTTATCAAAAACACAGGTCTCTGCTAACTCGTAAGAGGATGTATAGAGACTGACGCCTGCCCGGTGCCGGTAGGTTAAGGAAGAGGGTTAGCGAAAGCGAAGCTCGCGACCGAAGCCCCGGTAAACGGCGGCCGTAACTATGACGGTCCTAAGGTAGCGAAGTTCCTTGTCGGGTAAGTTCCGACCTGCATGAATGGCGTAACGACTGGAGCACTGTCTCAACCACCGACTCGGTGAAATTGTAGTTCGGGTGAAGATGCCCGGTACCCGCGGTTAGACGGAAAGACCCCGTGAACCTTTACTGTAGGCTGATATTGGGCTGAGGTATGTCTTGTGTAGGATAGGTGGGAGGCTGTGAAACGGGAGCGCCAGCTCTCGTGGAGCCAACGTTGAAATACCACCCTGGATATGCTTTAGTTCTAACCTTGGTCCGTGAATCCGGATAAGGGACATTGTCAGTTGGGCAGTTTGACTGGGGCGGTCTCCTCCAAAAAGGTAACGGAGGAGTGCAAAGGTACACTCAGCCTGGTTGGCAATCAGGCAAAGAGCGTAAAGGTAGAAGTGTGCTTAACTGCGAGACTTATCAGTCGAGCAGGTGCGAAAGCAGGCCTTAGTGATCCTGTGGTTCCGAGTGGAAGGGCCATAGCTCATCAGATAAAAGGTACTCCGGGGATAACAGGCTTATCGCGTCCGAGCGTCCACAGCGGCGACGCGGTTTGGCACCTCGATGTCGGCTCATCACATCCTGGGGGTGAAGAAGCTCCCAAGGGTTTGGCTGTTCGCCAATGAAAGTGGTACGTGAGCTGGGTTCAGACCGTCGTGAGACAGGTCGGTCCCTATCTGCCGTGGGCGTACGAAACTTGAGGGGGTTCTTCTTTAGTACGAGAGGATTTAGAAGGACGTAGCTCTGGTGTCCCAGCTGTCACGCTAGTGGCACGGCTGGATAGCTAACTATGGAACGGATAAACGCTGAAAGCATCTAAGCGTGAAGCCCGCCCCAAGACTAGGTTTCGTAAGTGCGATAGCACGAAAGTCCCCTGGAAGACTACCAGGTTGATAGGCCGGATGTGTAAGCACGGTAACGTGTTCAGCTAACCGGTACTAATGGACGAAAGCTTGACCACTTATATTCAGCGCTCTTGGATCCCATCTACGCGCACAACCTTTTGTTGGCGCAAACGGTTTCATCGCCGTTTGCGTCACTTCCCGGTGACCACATCGCAGTGGAAACACCTGTACCCATCTCGAACACAGTAGTTAAGCACTGCGAGCCGATGATAGTGCCAAAAGCGTGAAAGTAGGTATCGCCGGGATTATTTGAAACCAAAAGCTCCCGCAGGAAACTGCGGGAGCTTTTTTCGTTTCTTGGGCGAAAGAACGGGGAGAGTGATCCGGACTGGCCTGGGTGTCGATCCCGAATGACTCGTAACCCGAAGCGTCAGCGAGGGAATCCAGGTATGCTCCTTGCTTACGCGTTGGGTTACGAATCATCCGGCCTGGGCCGCGGTTTCGATCAGAGTCTGCAGGGCGTGGGTGAAGTCGCCGTCCAACAGATGTGCGATGCCCAGCAGCCGCGCACTGTCTGCGTCGGGCGCGAGGGCGTGCAGTTGTTCGGCCGCCAGCAACGCGGCTTCAGGCTGCTGCCGGCGGATGCACAGCAGGCACTGTCGGCGGAGCAACGTGCGGCGGCGATGGATGGCGACCACCAGGGACAAGTCGCATCGGCAGCGGCGGCAGATGTCGTCCAGAGCCTGGCGGGCGCCACAGGTGGGGCATCGGAAATCGGGGGGCGCGGTCGCCCTGGTCAGGTCTTGCTGCATGGCTTTGGCCTCGGGGCATCAAGCGTCTTCGAGATAGAAGACGACATCTTCCAGTTTCTCGCGGATTTCGCCGATCGCATCCTGGGACTGGCTGGAAATCGCGGCTTCCAACTGCTGTACCAGTTCGCGGATTTCGTCGGCGTCTTCGCCGCCGGTGGACGCCGCCAGCTTGCTGGACTTGGCGATCAGTTCGCGCGCCTGATCGATGGCCGTCTGCAATTCGGCATCGACAGGCGAATCGACGGGCAGAATCAGGTGTTCGGTTTCATCGACGGTTCCGAACATCGACGCTAGCTTGGCCTTGGCCTCGTCCCGGCTAGTGGCGCGGAACTGGGTGACGGCGTTTTTGATGGTCAATCGCTTTTCCAGCGACGTGGCCCGCTCGACGGCAGTGACGATCAACATACCGTCCAGGTTCAGTTCGAAGCGTACCAGCACCTCGCTGCCTTGAGGGGCTCTCTCGTCCAAGCCTTCGAGCAGGAATTTGCCGATGGAATGATTGTGCCGAGCGTCTTCCTCTTCGCCTTGTAAGACGTGGATTTCTGCTTTTTCCTGTCCATCGACGCCCGTGTAGTAGATGTCGGAACGCGTGGCCGGCAACGGCGTGTTGCGTTCGATGATGGGCGAGAACAAGTGGTGGGACATCGAGCCGTGCAGTTGGCCGACGCATTCGATGCCCAGCGTGTGAGGCGTGATATCGACCAAGACCGAGCCCACGTCGAGGCCCGCGATCAAGCCGCCTTGGATCGCCGCGCCCATGGCCACGCATAAATCCGGATCGATCTCGAAATGCGGCTTTTGGTTCAGCTGGTGTTGCAGCATGTGATGGACCAGCGGGATGCGGCTGCTGCCGCCGACCATGATCACCTTGTCGATTTGCGAAGCCCGCAGGCCGGCATCGGACAAGGCCGCGTCGACGCACCGCACGGTTTTGTTCATCAGCGGTTCGATCAGTTCCTCGAAATCGCGCCGCTCCAGCGTCATCTGCAGATTCAGCGGCAGGCCGTCCTTTTCGGCGATGAATTCTTCGGCCAGTTCCGTAAAGGCTTCGAACGACAGCCGCTTTTTGGCTTCCTCGACCGCCTGGAGGAGCCGCGATTTGGCGGTCCCCCGTTCCCGCAAATCCAGATCGTGTTTGTCCAAAAAGTCTTCGCAAACCCAGGTCAGCAGTAGTTCGTCAAAGTCGTCGCCACCCAGCTGCGTGTCGCCGTGGCTCGACAGCACCTCGATCACCCCTTGCTCGATTTGGACGACCGAGACGTCAAACGTGCCGCCGCCCAGATCGTACACAAGCAACCGCTCGTTGTGCTCACTCTTCGGTTCGTACACCAGCGTCGCCGCCGTCGGTTCGTTGATGATCCGCACCACCTCGAGATCGGCCAAGTCGCCGGCCGCCCGCGTCGCCTCGCGCTGGGTCTCGTTGAAAAACGCGGGCACCGTGATCACCGCTTTGCGGACCGGATGCCCCAAAACCCGTTCCGCCTGTTCCTTGAGCGTCCGTAGGATGATCGCCGAGATTTCTGCCGGCGTGTACTGCTGCGAGCCCATTGCCAGTTTGACATCCAGACCCATCTTCCGTTTGACGGACTTGATTGTCCGGTCGGGAGCGAGAACGAGTTGATTGCGAGCCGTCTGGCCGACCAGCAATTGGCCTTCGCTGTCCAAGCCGACGACCGATGGTAAAACGGGTTGGCCGTCTGCCATCTTGAGCATGACGGGGCGGCCGTCCCGGATCACGGAGATGGCGCTGTTGGTGGTGCCTAAGTCAATCCCGACGATCGTTTCCATACCGAGCGTCCTTTCGTTACAATGCCTCGTTAGGAGGCTTTAGGGGGGAACGTTTCGAGGTTAAGGGGTTCGCGGGCGAAAAATGGATAATAACGTGACGATACGGGGACCTTTGTGTGGTGAGGGGATTTGGCAGAAAAATGGGGGCCAGAAAGATGAGCAAAGGAGATTTGTCATGTTTCTGCCCTCATTTCTTCTTGCTCCTGGTCACCTGGATCGGGCCAGGCTTCCTCGTCGGCATCGTGCTCATCGAACGAGGGGTCCGAATCGGCATCCTCGACCGGTTCGGGAATCACGGTTTCTTCCACGTGCGGCGCCGGGCGTGTCGCACGGACTTCGGCAAACCGCATCACATATCCCTGCCACAGGTATCCCGGCCGGATTTCGTCGACCACGGTTTCCGGCGCAACGCTGAGAACGTCGACCAATTCGACCACGTTCATCCGCGTGGGATCGACGCTTTGGCCGGCGCACTTCATTCGTTCGATCCGATGCTCGGCCAACGTCCGCTGCAATCGAGCGCAAATCAATTGATATCCGTCTCCCAGTGACGCCAGCACCGGTCCCTGCGTTTCGGCGAGCACCTGGCGACAGCACCGGATCACGTCGGCATGCCACGATCGGGATCGCCAGCGCTGCCAAAAGGAGCGTTGGGCAAATCGCTGCTCCAATTGTTCCACCAGCCGTTGCGGCGTGACTTCGGTCAGTCGCCGTTGTGCGGCGGCGACTGCCTGGGCGCCGCGCCGCATCGCTTCGTCCAATCCGATCAACGCCTCGACCAACGGCCGAGCGGCCTTTTCCGCCGCCGCCTGCTCCTGCGGCTCGACGTTGCCAAAATGTTCGATGGCGCGATCCAGTCCCGCCAACGCCGTTTGCAGCGCATCCTCCGTGCCTCGCGCACTCTTGGTCTGCAGCTTCAACTCGTGCCGCAACGCCGTAAAGGCTTCGACCAGCGGCAACAGGCCAATCGCCGTTGCCGATTCCGGCGCCCGGGCCTCGAATTCCGCTGCCCACGGTTCGTCCTCAAGTTGTTCCAGTTCCTGATTGGTTTGTGCCAACCATTCCTGAAAACGACGCAAGATATCTTCTTGTTCCAGCCTCATCAGCATCAAATCTCCGCCAGCGACAGCAGGACCGAGGTCGGCAGGCGCCGTCCGCGCTGCCGCTGACGTTCCGCGGCCAGTAACGTGTCGAACGTGTCGATGGCTGTCGTGTTCAGGAGTCGCCGCGCCAAGCTGGTGACAGGGTCGCGAAGCTGGTCGTAGGCTTCGCGAACCTGGGCAAAACGCTGCGGTTCGCGTTCCGGCGGAAATTCGCGGACCAGCGTCAGGTACCGCTGTCGAATCTCGTCGGGGGTCGCTTGGGGCCCCACGCCCAACACTTCATAGGGATCGATAATCATGGATGATGAACCTTGTGTCGAAGTCCGGATCAACGACCGGCCACAGTACGGGAAAAACCAAGCCGAAAACGGCCTAGGGGCCGAAACACCACGAATGACATGGAAAAAAATCACCGCTGCGAAGCCTTCTTCTTCTTTTTGCTACCCTGGCGTTCAAACGGTCCGTGCGGGGGGGGAATCCCCGGCACGCCCAAGATATCCGCCGGGCTCAGTTCGCCGGACAGGAGCCGATCTGCCAATTCCGGCAAGCTGATTCCTATCGACGCCGCAGCGTTCTTGAACATCTCAAGCATGAACGGGGGCACGATCTGTTTCAGATCCGCTTCGTCGAGCCCGACGCCGGCGGAACCTTCGCGGGAGTCCTCGTATTCCTCGTCGAATTCGTCAATGTCATCGTATTCGTCATCGTCATCGTCCAGCGGCCCTGCGAAGAACATCGAGCGTTGCATTTCGGCAGTTTGATCGAGCATCGAGATCGCGCTCTTGGCAGCCTTGACGGCTTCGGCCGTCAGCGGATGCGTTGCCGTCTCGTTCGACTTCAACGCCTGTTCGAACAGATTCCGGGCCTTCGCAAAGTCCGTCGAAAGCGGTCCGCGTTCGATCGCCACGCGGCCGGCCAAGAACGGAAACGTCGGTTCTTGAGGAAACCGCGCACAGCCCACCGCCAGCAGCTGGTCCCGCAGGGCACGATGCCGCCAGCTGTCGGCGACCGTCAGGAAATTAACCACCTGCCGCAGATCGTCGACGTTCCACGTGAGCTTTTGGCAGCGCTGCAGGTAGGCCAACACCAACCGCTGGTGCGTGGCCAAGCCGGTGTACTTGATCTGCTTGGCCACGAAGGGCAGCAGCACCTTGGTCAACTGGCCGGCGGTCTCGCTGCAACAGGGGCCCTCGATCGCGGCTTTGAAACGATTCCCGAAATCGTTCTTGACCTCGCGTTTCAGCCCGTATCGGGCGGCGTGGGTATGCATGATCATCCAGATCGGCGTCGGATCCTGCAACTTGGCTTTCGCCGCCGCGACATATTTCTCGGCCTCTTCGACGTTGTTCGCCTTGTATTCGACGGCGGCTCGCAGCAAGTCCAGCCAATAGGCTTCCGTGTCCGGCGGCGCGCTCTGCCGCAACAATTCCCACTCCTGGCGGGCCATGACGAATTTGCGATTCTTGGCGCACAGCCGCATCATGGCCATCCGCTGGCTCCACATCAGCGCGACCGTGACGGGATCGCGCGGTTTCAACCGCTGCGCCTCGCGGCTATATCGCTCGGCCTTGTCCGGTTTGTCGTCCTCCAAGTGGTAATTGGCCAGCCAGACGTGGGTTTCGTAATCGTCGGGGAATTGCTTGAGCAGCGCTTGATAGACTTTGACCGCCCAGGTCTGCTCGTCCGACTCCAGGTGCAGTTTGGCCAATTCCTCGTATGCGCTGCGCAGCTGAGGTGCATGGCGGATGCTCTGCTGGTAATAATCGACGGCTTCTTGGCGGAATTCCGCCGCGTAGCTGTCGTTTCCGTAGAAGCCGGAAAACGGGCGGTGCGCTTCCTCGTCGTGCGCCGCGGCGACCGCCATCTTCGCCATCCGCTGGCAGACCAAGCCGGCGGCGATGCCCCGTTCCTCCGGCGGCAGAAAGCTGCCTTGCGAGAGGTCCTTGACGTAGGCCAGCCAGTACTTTTCGGTGGCCTCGTAGGTGGAATGACTGGAATGCTCTGACCACAGGGCATGGGCCCGGTTCCAGAGGGGGTCCAGCGGCGGCGGCGGGGCGATCCGAATCAAGCGTTTCAGAGGGTCCATTCGCTGGTCCCGAATCACCTGCTTCCAGAGCATATCGGTGATCCGCTCGGTCAACGTGGCGTGCGTTTTGCCAAACCGCTGGCAGAACGAGCGAAAGGCATGAAACAGGCTGGACCATTGGCCAGCCTGAAAGTGCTCGCCCATAGTCTTGATCTGCTCCCGTACGGGATCGCTTTCCACCGCGTACTCCAGCCGCCGCAAACCGTGTGCGACGTTCACGGTTGCCTTGTCGGCGGTCAGGTGACCGGAGTGGACCAGCAGTGTTTGGGCGATCTGCAAAGCGGGGCGTTTCGGCTCCAAGCGATCCCAGTTGGCTCGCGCTCGTTCGACATCGCTGGCATAGAAGGCCGAAAGGCCGCGGATAAACAGTTTCCAATCGGCATAGGGCGAGCGGCGAGAGATGGCGTTCAACGGTTCGGATGCGGCGGTGTCGTCGCCGCGTTCGACGGCCTCGAGCGCCGCTCGAATGCGTTGGCAATCGTGGTGGATTTCCACGTATTTGGCAGGAACCTGCTGAGGATGAAAAACGGCTTGATCCGCCAATTCGATCAACAGCTCGGGGTTCTCGTCCCAGAGGTTCGCCCCCCCGCCCGCCGGAGTCGGTGCAGTCAGGCCCAGCAGAATCCGCAAGCGGGGAAGCTTGGCTTGCACGTCGGGCGCGGTGACCCCCAACTCCGTCAGTTCGCCAAAGGTGTGTTGCGCTTGGTCGTGCAGCCCGGCCTTTTGCAACTGCTCGATCCGCGCGCTGTAAGCTTGTTCGAGCAACAGGCGACGTTCCGGTGCAGGTGCCTCGCGATAGCAGACTTTCGCGTCCCGTAAGGCATCTTTGACGTTGCCTTTGGCCAGCTCGCGCTGCGCCCGCTCGAAGAGGTCAAATCCCTGTTTGACGCCGCCGTGCTTGCGTTTCTTGGACATGGACGACTTCCGTGTTCGCGAAAGGGTAAACTAGGAAAAGATGGTAGCACGATTTGGTGTGGGAGCCAAGTGGGGGCATGGAAGCAAATCGTCGATGGTCGGCTGCATTCTTCCGGGCGTTTCGGTAACATTGGTTTCACGTGGTGCGGTTTCTTCATGTAATCAGTCTCGCCGAGACCGGTTGTCGCGTCTCGGTGAGCCGCGGCTGCGTGAAGAGAAGGACTCTCGGCCGGCCGCGGCCACGTCCATGGATTCCCGGCCGTCTTCACGTGACCTCATAACGCCGTATGACTGACCAACCTCTGTCTGCCCCAACCAACGTCGTTGCGGTCCGCCGCGTCGAAGTCACCGCGCCCTGCCGGCTGCACTTCGGCCTGCTGACGTTCGGCCGCTCCGTCGGTCGCCAGTTCGGCGGTCGCCAGTTCGGCGGCGCGGGCGTGATGGTCGACGGCCCGGCAGTTCGTTTGGTCGTCACGGCGGCGGACCGGCTTGAAACCGCGGGGCCGTTAGCCGATCGGGCTCGCGAGTTCGCCTGCCGCTGGGCGAGCTACGTCGGATTGCCTTCCGACGTGGCCGAGGCCCTGGCTTGCCGCATCGACGTCCAGTCGGCGGCGGCGGAGCATGCGGGATTAGGGGTCGGCACGCAACTGGGATTGTGCGTCGCCACGGCTTTGACGGCCTGGTTCGGCCGGCCGCCTTTGCCGCCGGCCGAACTGGCGCGGAGCGTCGGACGCGGTCGGCGATCGGCCATCGGCACCTACGGATTCGCCACCGGCGGGCTGATTGTGGAACGCGGTCGCCTGCCCGACGAGCCGATCTCGCCGCTGGAATGCCGCCTTCCCCTGCCGGACGCCTGGCGGTTTGTCTTGATTCAGCCCCGGGTGGATGCCGGTTTGTCCGGCGTCGCCGAGCAAACGGCCTTCGACCAGTTGCCCCCCGTGCCGGAACACGTTACCGCGGAGTTGCTGGACGAGCTTCACTTGCGGATGCTGCCCGCCGTGCGAGCCGCCGACTTTGCGAGGTTCAGCGAGAGTGTTTATCGATACGGGCGCCGGGCCGGCATGTGTTTCGCCGCTGTGCAAGGCGGGCCTTACAACGGTCCGCGGCTGTCAGGAATCGTGGACCTGATTCGAAATCTGGGCGTGGCTGGCGTGGGCCAAAGTTCCTGGGGCCCCACGCTGTTCGCCCTGCTGCCGGACGAACGGCAAGCTCGCGAGTTCATCGTTCGGCTGACCGCCGCCCTGACCGTGCGACTGGGCGAACGGGAGGTCGAGCTTTCGCTGGCCCGTCCCAATAATGCCGGAGCCAGTATCAGCGGTTAACCCGTTTTCCCAAGGGAGTGTCACGACCATGAGCGCCGCATCCGGCGAACTGCTGCACTTTAACGGGATCGATGGAGTGACCGGAGATTACCTGCTGCGGCCGCTGACGGCACATCAGATCGCGGCGATCGCACAAGGCGAGACGCTCGATCCGCGGCATCTCCAGGAACTGGCGTTGTGGCACCAGCGGTCCCGCGAAACCATGCTGGCTCCGGTCGCCGGGGTGGATCCAACGAGATTGGACCAGACGGGGTGGGGGGTGATCTTTGCCCACGGCGCCGATCCGGCGGTTCGCGAAGCGCTGAGCGAGCTGCTCGAGCATCGGCAGCGGCAAGCGGCGGTTCGCCAGGAACGATACTATCGCGAATTCACCGGCGTCAATGCCTATCGCCCCGGCGAATCGAAACTGGATTTTCTCGCTCGGCACGGCGTGGGACCTGGTCCCGCGGACCCGAACAAGGTGCCGTATTACCTGCTGATCGTCGGCGATCCGGAAGCGATTCCCTTCCGCTTCCAGTACCAGCTGGACGTGCAATACGCCGTCGGCCGGATCTGGTTTGACTCGCTCGAAGAATATGCCTGTTACGCGCACAGCGTGGTCGCTGCCGAGACGGGGGCGGTCGCGCTGCCGCGCCGCGCCGTGTTTTTCGGCGTCCGCAACGGCGATGATCCGGCCACGAGGCTCAGCGCCGATGAATTGGTTCGGCCGCTGGGCGTCGAGTTGCCGAACCAGTTGGCAGCGATCGGCTTGTCCTGGACGGTCGAACAGGTGCTGGCACAGGACGCGACCAAACGTCGCCTGTCCCAACTGCTGGGAGGCTCGGAGACGCCCTCGCTGCTGTTCACGGCCAGTCACGGCATGGGGTTTCCCAACGGCGATCCGCGGCAGCTGCCGCATCAGGGCGCGCTGCTGTGCCAGGACTGGCCGGGGCCCTTGGCCTGGCGCGGGCGAGGCCCGATTCCGGCGGAGCACTACTTTGCGGGCGACGATGTGGGCGACGATGCGCGGCTGCTGGGCCTGATCGCGTTCCACTTTGCCTGTTACGGCGCCGGTACGCCTCGCTGGGACGACTTTGCGCACGCGGCGTTGGGCGATCGGGCCGAGATCGCGCCGCATGCGTTTGTGGCCGGCTTGCCGCGGCGATTGCTGGGCCACCCGCGGGGCGGCGCGCTGGCCGTGGTCGGCCATGTCGAACGAGCCTGGGGCTATTCGTTTCTGTGGAACCGGGCCGGGCCTCAGTTGCAGACGTTCGAGTCGACGCTGCAGCAACTGATGGTCGGCTATCCGATCGGAGCTGCCTTGGAATTCTTCAACGCGCGATACGCCGAGTTGTCCGCGGGCTTGACTGACGAGTTGGACGAAATTCGCTTCGGCAAGACTCCGGACGACTGGGCTCTGGCCGGTATGTGGACGGCCAATAACGACGCCCGCAGCTATGTGATCCTCGGCGATCCGGCCGTGCGTTTGCCGATCGCCGAAGGGACGCCCCGTCCGCGTCCCGACCTGGGGCCGGTTCCCGTGCCGGTCCCGTCTGCGCCTGTCCACGGTGGTGATTCCACGCCGAATGCCCCCGCGTCAATGACCGCCGGACCGGTTGCTGAGCCGTCGGCGAGCACGGCGTCGCCGTCGGAAACGGCCGTGGATGACGCAGGGGGCTCCGCGTTCCTGGCTCAAGTGGCCGAGACGGAACGACGATTTCAGCAGCGCCAAACGGTCCGCGAAGGCGTCGCGTTTGCCGTCGGCCAGCCCGCACTGCTGCACCGCAACGCTGCCGACCGCTTGCAGCGGCGACTGCAGCGGCTCGGAGCCCGGGCGGACGACGTGCGGTCCTTTCTTCTGGGCGGCGCTCCGGCGTTTGCCCCCATCACCGCCGTTGCCGACGAGTCCCGAACCAGTGTGGACATCGCTCTGGAACGTATCCTGGGCCGTAATGATCTGGTCGAGGTCCGGTTCCTGGAAGCTGGCGTCCAAGCGGCGCGGGCGACCGGCCGGGTCCGCGTGCGGACCGCTGGCGGGCGCCCTGCCGGCTTCGGTACGGGGGCGCTGGTCGGGCCGCGATTGCTGCTGACCAACCACCACGTGCTGCGGGATGCTGCGCAGGCTGCTGCCAGTTTGGTCGAGTTCAACGTCCAGGATGACATGGACGGACGGCCCCTGACACCGGAGGTCTTCACCCTGCAGCCGCAGGCCTTGTTCGTGACCAGCCCGAGCTTGGATTTCACGTTGGTCGCCGTTGCGCCGCGAAGCTCGGACGGCACCGAGGTTGACGTCTTCGGCTTCCTTCAGGGGCTCGAAGACGACGACCCGATCTTGGTCGAAGAGTGCGTGAACATCGTCCAGCATCCGGGTGGTCAGACCAAGCAGGTGGCGCTGCGGGACAACCAGGTCATCGACCTGCTCGACGACTTTCTGCATTATCGAGCGGACACCGAGCCCGGTTCGTCGGGCTCGCCGGTCTTCAACGACCAATGGGAACTGGTCGCCTTGCATCACTCAGGTGTGCCCCGACGCGATGCCCAAGGACGGATTCTGGCGCGGGACGGCCGCTCGTGGCGTGTGGAGATGGGCGACCGAATGATCGACTGGATCGCCAACGAAGGCGTGCGGCTCAGCCGGATCCTGCGATTCGTCAAGCAACAATCGCCAGCCAACGAGACGGAGCGTCGCCTGCGCGACGGCCTGTTCGGCTCGGTCGGTCCGGCCCCTGGAATCGACGTTCCACCGGCACCTCCGCCGGAGCCATCGCCCCCACAACCTGCCCCGGATCAGACGTTCCGCGGTGCTGTGGAACTGGGCGTTCCGCAGTTGGCCGCCGCATCGGGCACCGAAGTGACGGTGACCATCCCGCTGACGATCACGCTGAACGTCGGGCAACCGCAGCCCGCCGTTGCAACGCCTGCCGAGACGCCTGCGGGGCCGCTCGTTTCCGCCGAAGAAGCTGTCTCGATCGATCCGAATTACAGCACCCGTACCGGCTACGACCCGAGATTCCTGGGCACCGGCGCGCGGCGTGTGCCGTTGCCCAAGCTGTCCGCCGCGCTGCTTCAGGACGCGGCCCCGCTGCTGCAGGTCGAGCCGGGAGCGGACCGTTACGAGTTGAAGTATCACCATTACAGCGTGGTTATGAACGCGCGGCGGCGGCTGGCGTATTTCACGGCAGTCAACATCGATGGCCAGCAGTTGCGGGACCTGAAGCGGGAGAGCGACAAATGGATCTACGATCCGCGCATCGAGCGGGCGGCGCAGGTAGGGCCTCCACTGTACGCCGGCAACCCGTTTGATTTAGGGCACCTGGTGCGGCGGCTCGATCCCACCTGGGGCGCCAGCATTCAGGTGGCCAAAGCCGCCAACGACGACACGTTTCATTTCACCAATTGCAGTCCGCAGCACGAGCTGTTCAACCGCGGCAAGAAGATGTGGGCGGGGCTGGAGGACTACTTGCTGCAGCGGGCGGACGCGGCCGATCAACGCTTGACCGTCTTCACCGGGCCGGTGTTCGCCCCGGACGATCCTACGTTCGGCGGGTTCCCGATTCCGCGGCAGTATTGGAAGGTCGCGGTGCTGGCGCGGGCGGACGGCAAGCTGGCCAGTTTGGCATTCGTGGTCAGTCAGGAGGCGTTGATCCGTCCGATCGTGGACGAAGCGGCGGTGGACGTGGCCCAAATGTTTCAGGTTCCGGTCAGCCACATCGAGCAATTGACCGGATTGAATTTTGGCAAACTCCGCCAGTACGATGTGGAATCCGTGGTCGGTTTCGATGCCGCCGAGTCGGCGGGCGTGCGCGAGTTGGATTCGTTCGAGGACATCGCGCTGCCAAATTCGGCGGAGTCCGATGCTTCGTTCGAGGTTTCCGCCGTGGCAAGGGCGGCGGTGGGCGAACTGATCCCCGGCAGCGATTTGCGTTACTACCTGCTGGTCTACGACGAATCGAACCGGGAACGCAGGGACGGCCCCGGCGGCGTGGTCAGCCAGCGGGTTCTCGCGGCGATGGAGCAGGAGCCGATCACCGACGTGATGCTGTTCAGCCATGGGTGGTTGGGCGACGTGCCGTCCGCCCGGCGACAGTACGGCAACTGGCTGGCGACGATGGCCGCCAATGCGGCGGACCGCCAGCGGATGCGGCAGCGGCGGCCCGGGTTCCGTCCGCTGCTGATCGGCTTGCATTGGCCGAGTCAGCCGTGGGGCGACGAGAGCTTGGGCGGCGGTTCCGTGGCGTTCGCCGCCTCGTCCGACGTGCATGTGGCGGCGCAGGTGGACGATTTCGCAATCCGCCTGGGCGACACGCCGGAGGTGCGGGCGGCGTTGCAGACGATCCTCGAAGCGGCGGCGACCGGCGCCGAGCCGGACGATTTGCCCGCCGACATCGCGGACGCGTATTGCGCCCTGGACCGCAGCTTGGGGCTGGAGCATGCGGGGCCGGCAGCCGCTCCGGGACAAGATCGCGAAGCGTTCGACCCCGCGGCCATCTATCAAGACGCTCGGCGCGAGGTGACCGCGGCGGGGGTTTCCTTTGGGTGGTTCAATCGCGATACGTTGCTGGCTCCCTTGCGGGCATTATCGTTCTGGAAGATGAAGGACCGGGCGAGGCGTTTCGGCGAAGGGGCCGTCTATCCGCTGGTGCGCCAATTGCAGGAAGCGGCGGGAAGTCGCGACGTGCGATTCCACTTGATGGGACACAGTTTCGGCTGCATCGTGGCCTCGGCTGCTGCCGCCGGCCCGCCGGGGTCGCTGCGGCTACCGCGGCCGCTCGCTTCGCTGTGCCTGCTGCAAGGCGCGCTGTCGTTGTGGGCTTATTGCAGTGCGATTCCCAGCGCGGTTGGCAACCGCGGCTACTTCCACCGCATGTTCGCCGAGGACCGCGTGCGGGGGCCGGTGGTCACCACGCAATCGCGGTTCGACACGGCCGTGTGCGTCTGGTATCCGCGGGCGGTCAAAGTGGCCGGGCAGGTCGTGTTCGCGGCCCATGAACTGCCCAAGTACGGCGCGGTCGGCGCGTTCGGCATCCAAGGTCCGGGCCTGGCGGTCAGCAACCTGCCCATGAAGCTCGCGTCGGCGGCCTACGATTTTCAGCCCGGCCGCGTGTATAACCTGGAATCCAGCCAGTACATCCACCAGGGCGGCGGCACCGCCGGCGCCCACAGCGATCTGTGCAAACCGCAGGTAGCTCACGCCGTCTGGGAAGCGATGACCGCCGCTCCTGACGCGTGATGCCACCCAGGGCCGTGAACGCCTGAACGGGGCAGGAAAATGGGAGCAGGATTTCATTTCTCCGGCGCAACGAGTCCTGACCTGGCGTGTTCCGTTTGTGCTTGTCAAGCCCAATGAGTGTGATCCCGTTTTCATTCTCGATTCGCGGCGGCGCGATGTCCCGCCAAATCCTCGCCGCTTGCCGGCGAGATGGTTAGGCCAGCAGGCCACGAACGGCGTCCACCACCAACTTTCCTATTTACCCGCACTGCTCGAATCCTCGCCGCTTGCCGGCGAGATCGTTAGGCTATCCCTCTGGAAGCGGGGGGGGCAAACTGTTCTCCCTCTTGGCCACCTAGCGTGAAACTCTCGCCCGGCAAGCGGGGAGGATCTTGGTTGGGGCGCGTGCAGCGTTGTTCTTGGCCTACGGGTTCCAGTCTGTGCAGGACAATGTGTACTGGTTGGTGTATGACCTGGGGGGGGGAGGCACGTTCGATACCGCTGTGATCCAGCCTCGCGACGGGTTGTTCCGCTTGGTCAACCACGGTGGCGACCGTTGTCTGGGCGGTAAATTGATCGATTGGGCGATCGTCGATCAGGTATTCGTACCCGCGGTCATGCATCAGCAACCGCTGATCGGTCTGCTTCCCGCGGAGAAACGCGGCCACCTGCCGGGATACGCTGGCACCACGATGGCCTAGCACCGTGGACCTGGTTTCAGCCTGTCTTCAGGCCATCGACCACGGAACCTATGCCTGCCTGACAAACCTGCTTTGCTGCCGGGCGACACCCGTCTTCGATCATCCTCAACCGCGTAAGGATCGACAAGATATTTCCTGTCGTATTCAAAGTGGCGTAAGCTTCCAGCTTGCGAGGAATGCGAACCGCAAGCTGGAAGCTCACGCCACTTGTTTCTTGGCCGATCCTTAGTTCGAACCAAGCATGCCAAACCAACCACGATCCTGGACCAGATCCTGGGCGAAAACGAGACAAAAACAAGAGCGACGTCACCTTGCCCGTCGTTTGGCCAAGACAGACAATAGAGACAGGCAAGCGCCAGTTTCTTTGGGGAAACAGAATCCGCGATGCTGTCCCCATCGCCGCTGGCTGTGCGACCGCTGGCCGTGGCAAACCAGCAGATGGAAGCTCGCCATTTGCCGGGGTTGGCCTGGTCCCTTGCAAGCTCAAAAACGTGTTCCGACATTCGAGAATCCAGCAGGAGACGAAAACATGATCAGCATCGAATGCTTTCGCATCGAGCAATGCGGCGACATGACCATCGTCCGTCTTGTGGACAACCGGTTTTTCGACACCGACAAATACGAGCAGCTGCAGCAAGATCTGGTCGCCTTTGTGGAACGTCAGCAGCCCACCAAGCTGGTCGTGGATCTTTCCAGCCTCGTGTATCTGTCGACCGCTTTGACGAACACCTTGCTCATCGCCCAGAAGCGTTTGCAGGCCAACTCGGGAACGATGAGGCTGTTTGGCCTGAGCGAAACGGTGCGGGAAGCGTTGCAGCACCTCAAGCTGATCGGTACCGTGTTCGCGGTGTACGCTGACGAAACGGCCGCCAAGAACGCCTGAGACGACGGAAAGAACCTGAGTTAGCCCGGATTATTCACGAGTCTGTGCCGCGACGTCGCAAGTCGTTTGTGATATCCGGGGGGCAGCAGGATTCCGGCGGTTCCGTGGGAGGCAGCTGCCGCATTTGTCTCAAGCCCGCCGTGACATCTGCAACTTGGTCGCGTATAACATGCACAGGCGGGACGCGTCGTTTCGGATCGGAGCCGCGAGGCGAGTCCCGTGAGCTTTGCCGTGGGGGAGCGCGAGGGCGATGCCGGCCAATTTGACGCAGCAGTATCTGAAAGCCGAAGCGGAGTACCGTCGGGCAAGTTCGCCGGACGAGGAGCTGGAATGCCTCCAGGTGATGCTCCGCGAATTGCCCAAGCACAAGGGCACCGACAAGCTGAATGCCGAGTTAAAGCAGAAGATCAGCAAGGTCAAGAAAGAACTCGAGGCCGGCAAAGGCAAAGGCAAACGCACGAGCGGCTTCAAGCTGCTGCGGCAAGGCGCCGGGCGGGGCGTGATCGTCGGCGGGCCGAATGCCGGCAAGAGCCAGCTGCTGCGAAGCCTGACGCGGGCCACGCCCGAGGTGGCGCCCTATCCATTCACGACCCGCGAGCCGATTCCCGGCATGATGCCCTGGGAAGACGTGTTCGTGCAACTGGTGGACACTCCGCCGATCACAGCAGATGTGTTCGATCCGGTGACGCAGGCCTTGATCCGCGGCGCCGACCTGGTCCTGCTGATGGTGGACTTGGGCAACGACGATGGTATCGACGGCCTCCAGGCGATGCTCGAACACTTGAATTCGACGAAAACCCGCCTGGCCAGGGAATCTTTTCTGGACGAAAACGACGTGGGGTTGTCCTACACGCGAACCCTGCTGGTGGCCAACAAGATCGACGATCCCGCCGCCGCGGAACGTCTGGAAATGCTGCACGAGTTTTGTCCGTTGGATCTGCCCGAATTCCTGATCTCCGCCCAGCACGGCACGGGGCTGGAGGATCTGCGAACGGCGATCTACGGGGCCTTGGATGTGGTCCGGGTGTACACCAAGCTGCCCACGCACAAGGAACCCGATTACAATCGCCCCTTCACGGTACGGCGCGGCGGAACGCTGCTGGACGTCGCCATGCTGATCCACAAGGACATGGCCCAGAACCTCAGGCATGCCCGCGTCTGGGGCAGCCACGTCCACGACGGCACGGCCGTCAAGGGGGATTACGTCTTGCACGACAAAGATGTGGTCGAACTGCACGTGGGGTAATCATGACCAACGCGGAAATCGCTGCCGTTCTGGAGCAGGTTGCGGATCTGCTTGAATTCAAAGACGAGAACCCCTTTCGCGTGCGGGCCTACCGCAATGCCGCGCGGGCGATCCGCGATCTGCCCGAATCCGTCGCGGTGATCGTCGCCGACAACTGGGAGCGGCTGTTGGAGATCGATGGCATCGGCAAAGCGGTGGCGGAAAAAGTGGCCACGCTGGCCCGGACCGGCCAGCTACCGCAGCTGAACGAACTGCTGGCCGAGATCCCCGAAAGCGTGCTGGCCATCATGCGGATTCCCGGGATCGGCCCCAAGAAAGCCGCTGCCCTGTATCAGCAGTTGGGCGTCAAGACGCTGGACGAACTGAAGCAGGCCTGCGAAGCCGGCCGCGTTCGCGAATTGAAAGGCTTCGGGGCAAAAACCGAACGGACGATCTTGGACGGGATGGCCCTGGCATCGAGCGCCGACCAGCGTCTGTACTGGGCCGAGGCAGACCAGATCGCCGAGCAATTGCGCGAGCACCTGCAAGGCTGTGCGGCGATCGACCAGCTGGAATGGGCCGGCAGCTATCGCCGGGGCCGGGAGACGGTTGGCGATTTGGATCTCCTGGCCGTCGCCGACGAGGCCGCCGAAGTGATGGACCGTTTCGGCGGGTTTCCCGGCGTCGCCAGCGTGCTGGGCCGCGGCGACACCAAGATGTCGGTGCGGCTGAGCAGCGGCTTTCAAGTCGATCTGCGAATCGTGCCCCGCGAGTCGTTCGGCGCGGCACTGCAGTATTTCACCGGTTCCAAGGCCCACAACGTCGTCCTTCGCGGCCTGGCCAAGCAAGGGGGCTTGAAGATCAACGAATACGGTGTGTTCCGCGTCGAAGGCGATCGGGAAACCTACCTGGCGGGCGCAACCGAGGAAGCGGTTTACGGCGCGCTGGACCTGCCCTGCTTTCCGCCTGAGCTGCGCGAAGCGCGGCGCGAGTTTGAATGGGCCCGGGCGGGTGAGTTGCCCGAACTGGTCTGCCGGGAAGACCTCCGCGGCGATTTGCACGCGCACACGCTGGAGACCGACGGCCGCGACACGCTCGAAGAGATGGCCGCGGCCGCCCAACAGCGCGGTTTGACGTACCTGGCGATCACCGACCATTCCCAGCGCGTGACGATGGCCCACGGTCTGGATCCGCAACGGCTGCTGGCGCAATGGGAGCAGATCGACCGGCTGAACGCGCAGCGGGGCAGAGGATTCACGATCCTCAAGGGCATCGAGTGCGACATTTTGGAAAAAGGCGGACTCGACCTTCCGGACGACGTGCTGGCTCAAGCCGATTGGGTCGTCGCCAGCGTCCACTACGGCCAGAGGCAATCACGCGACCAGATCACCAAACGCATCGTCGACGCCTTGGCCAATCCGCACGTCTGCTGCATTGCGCATCCCACGGGCCGCCTGTTGAACAAACGCGAAGCCTACGAGGTCGACATGGACGCCGTGTTCGCCGCTGCCGCGCGGCACGGAAAAATGCTGGAGTTGAACGCCAACCCCATGCGGTTGGACCTGGACGACGTGGCCTGTGCCGCCGCCAAGAGTCACGGCATCCCTATCGTCATTGCCACCGACGCGCACCAGACCGAGGGTCTGGACGACTTGCGTTACGGCGTTCTCCAAGCCCGCCGCGGCGGCCTGACCAAAGCCGACGTCGCCAACACGCTCACCTGGCCGCAATTGAAAAAGCGGATCGGGAAGGGCGCCGAAAAGTGACGGACTTCGACGACTTGAATTGGAATCCGCTGCAGCCCTGGCATTCCAACGGAGTCTGCCGTGGGGCGGGCAGGGTTGGGACATGCTTCAAGGGGTGACACTTCCTTCGGGATGCGAAGATGTCGCATCGGAGGGCTTGGCCGCAGCGTTCAATAGATTGCGCAGCAGACGCTCGGCCGCAGGATGGGTGCCAAGGTTTTCGCGGATCAACAGGGTGTTCAGGATGAACCGTCCGGCGCCCGAGTCGTAGACCGCCAGCATCAGGCCCGACGAGTAATCCTGCGAAGCCTTGATCGCGCCCGCCACGGCCTCGGTGGGCGGATCCTGGCCGACCAGCACGGTATCGGGAATGATCTCGCGATAGAATGTGGTATCCATCAGCCCACCGCAGGGCAGACCGTCGAAAATCGGATGACGCTTGGCCCACTCGTCTTTCAGATACAGCCAGCCGCGAATCGGCGTCGCAGTGCCCTTGTTTGCCAGCGGCAGCCAACCGAGCGGTTGATCGTCTTTCTTCAAGACGTCCGGCGACAGAAACACCGCCGTCGCTCCCCGTTCGACGCGTTGCCACAATTCCTCGAACGCCGGCGGCGTCCTGGAAACGAGGATCACCTCGCGCGATGCCGGTTCGCCGGCAGCAAACTCCCGCCAGCGAATGCCGTGTTCGCCAAGCCACTGGGCCAACTCGGCATCTTCGCCGGCCAGGACGACCTCGGTCGTGACCGACGGCATTTCCGCCGGGTCGGCGACGTAGAACTCCGTCTCGCCGCCCGTCGCCGCGCCACCACGCTCCAGCGATGCCAGGAACCGGTATCGGCCCGACGGACCATCCACGAAAACGTCTTCCGCAAAGACCGGCAAGGCAAAGGGCGAGTCCTGCTCAATGGTCACGTGGACGGTCCGGTCGAAGATGCGCTGATTCTGCGGGCCGACCATCAGCAGCCGCAACGGATACTCGCCGGGCAGCAGCGCGTCTTCATTGGCCAACACGGCTTCGAAGCGGACTCGCGTGCCCCGATAGACATTTACCGGCTCGGCGAACAGGCACAGCCGCAACGGCGCAAAGCCCTCGAACATCGCGTCCACCGTGCCGGGTTTCAGTTCGCGGAATGTCGTGGTCAGCCCCTCGCCGCAACTGACGTGATCGTTCATCCCGGTCAGGCTGTAGCCAACAATGTTCGGGTTGGCGCGGATCGCATTCAGCCCCAGCGTCCGCTGGCCCGCCATCTTGCGCAGACTCTCGGCAAAGAAATCCTCCGGCCGCGCGTACAACTCGTCGAGCTTCCACTGCTTCCAGTCGGCGAGATAGCGGTCGAGTTTGTCGCGATAAAACAGGGCGTCTTCGACCTCCGTCTTGCCAATCCGTTCGAAGTGGCGGGTCGTGCGCCACAGGTCCACCGCGCTGCCGATGCCGTATTCGGACAGGAACAGCGGCAGCGGGTCGCCCCCGGCTGTACGCAACGACTGGAGGGTGCTGGCCGTGTGCGGCACGCGCGGATAGTTGTGATGGTCCGTCACGATGTCCTCCCATTCGACCGAGCCGGGATTGGCCAAGCTGCCCAACCGCGGTTGCCGTTGATATCTCGACTCGGTGTACAGGGCGAACGCGTCCGGAACGGGCTTGTCGCCTGGGGCGAGCCAGCCGCACGACCACGGCCCGGCGGGATTGCCCTCGCGGGGAAAATCCGCGGCCAAGTCGAAGACCCGGCCCGCGGCTGATTGGATCGTCGCCGTCAGCGCCGTGCTGTCGCTGCCGTAGCTGCCGTTTCCCCAGCCGACGATGAAGTCGATGGTGTCGTCCTTCTCCAGCGCCAATTCGCCCGTGTGCGTCGCCGCGTTCGGGTTCCCGCCAACGTTCAGTTGCGCACCGAACAGCGGCCGAGCGTTGTGGAACAGATGCACGTCGGTGGTGGCCTTGAACAAGCCCGCGAAGGTGGCTGCGACGTTGTAGCGGTCCGCGGCGGGCGCCGTCCAGCGGACGACGCTGTATTCGCCTTGCGGTCCCGGATGCAACGCCACCTGCCGAGGCGGCCAGGTAAAGCTGAACGGCGTCGAGACCGGCTGGTCGGACGGGTTGAGCGTGGCCCAAGGTTCACGCCCGGTGGGGCTGTGCCAGATGTCCAGCCTGGTGAACACCTCGTCGTGGACGCCGGTCAGATCCCACCGCCCGCTGTTCAGGAACACCATCCGCGTTTCGTCGAGTTGGCGGACCAGCGGCAACGAGGCCGCTGCGAGACGGAAGTGCGACGAGTCCCGGACCTCGTTCAGCAGGCCCCAGATCACCACGCTGGGATGATTCCGATCGCGGCGGATCAACTCGGCCAGCGAGCGTTCCCAACGCTCGGCCAGTTGCGGCGAGTCCTGCATCGGCCACGAGGCGAACGATTCCTCGTAGACCATCAGGCCGATCTCGTCGCACAAATCGAGTTGAGATCGCTCTGCGCCGCCCCAGATGAAGCGGATCATGTTGAACCCCATGACCTTCAGATCGAGCAGGTCGCGGCGGGCCATGTCGGGATCGGGAGGTAGCTTCAGGCCGACGGGGAAATGATTGCAGGTGTGCGTCGAGCGCAAGAAGATCCGCTGGCCGTTGAGGCGGAAGAAACCGTCCTCGAAGCGAAACTCGCGGAATCCGCAACGCACCGAACGCTGGTCGTCGCCCACGCGCGCGGTGACGCGATAGAGAAACGGATCGTTCAGTTCCCACAACCGCGGCTGGTCGATCGTCACGTCCACCTCGACCAGCGTGTCGCCCGGCGACAGTTCCCGCTCCAAGACCGCCACGCGCAACGTCTCGCCGCCAGCCGCCGGCGCGACTGCGAACTCCAAGTGGCCGCGGGCCGCCGTCGGGGCTGCGTTGCGCACGTTGGCCTGAATCCGGATGGTGCCTGTCTTTGGATCGGCGCTGGCGAATAGATCCTCGACGCGCACCGCTGGTGTGGCAAGCAATTCGACCGAACCGGTGATCCCGCCGTGGTTGTACGCTGCGCCCGCGTGGTAGGGAATCACGCGGGCTTGCTTGGGCGTTTCCCCCAGCACAATCCCATCGATGCGCTCGTGGGTCGGGTTCAGCACGCGGACCGCGAGCAGGTTTCGCGCGCCGGCACGGATGGCATCGGTCACGTCGAGCACAAACGGCGTCTCACCGCCCTCGTGCCCGCCGACCGGCTTGCCATTCAGCCACACCTCGGCCAGATAATCCACCGCCCAGAACCGCAGCAGATACCGGCCGTCGGCGTATGGATTCGCCGGCGCGTCGAACTCCCGCCAGTACCACGCCACGCCATGATACCCGGGGAATGCGTCCTGGATGATCCACGGCACCTTGGTCGGCACCGCCTCGTCCCGCGGCACCGCGAACCACTGCGCATCGCGTCCCTCGTTCTGCGGATCGGTCGCGATCCGCCACAGGTCGCCGTCGAGCGTCTGAACGGTCGAAGCCCTCGGCTCCGAGCCCCATGCGAACGTGGCCAGCGGCACAAGCAACAGGGCGGTGAGAATGGCAAAATGACGTTTCGTCACGGTGTGGGGCTGGTTCATTGTTCTTCCTTGGTTCCCGATCAGGTCGTTACTCGGCGGAAGCCTTCAGTCTCGCCATCAGATAGTCCTGCGCTGTGGCATGTTGCACATCGGGCGCACCAGGATAGACCAGTTGGCACGCAACACCGGCGCTTGCACATTTCTCCTGCAGCTTGACACCGAAGTTCGCCGTGTGGGTCGGGTCTTTCTGTTCCTGGCCGAGGGCCGGCGGGGTGGAGTACAAGAGATAAATGGGCGGATCATCGGCCGTGACGAGCGCATAGGGTGAATACTCGGCGATCCACGGCAGGATGTCGTCGCGGCCGGCGAGGAATTGCGAAAAGTTCGGAAAGCCAAAGGCATGGCCGCCGTACTTGCTGTTCGGCGTCCACTCTTTCATCTGTTGCGGATCGAGCGTGGTTTGCGCGCCGATCACCGCGGCGCACCACAGTCGCGTCGACTCGCGGGCTACCGAGTCGCTGCTGTTCGGATCGGCCAAGTCGCCATGCAGCGCCAGCCACAAGCTCGAACACGCGCCGGCAGAACCGCCGGTGGCGCCAATGCGCGCCTTGTCGAGATTCCACTCGGCGGCCTTGCTGCGGACGAACTGCAGCGCCCGCGCCGCGTCGTGCAACGGCGCCTGCACGGGCGGCTTGATGCCGGCCGCGCCGGCCTGCGAGACGTACCGATAGTTGATGGACACGACGGAGATTCCCGCTGCTAGCAGTTCTTCGACGTTGACAAACCTGACTACACGGGATTTGTCGCCCCCTTGCCAACCGCCGCCGTGGATCACGAACACCAACGGCGTGGGCCGGTTCGAGTCGGCCTTCCAGAAATCGAGCACCTGCCGCTCGTGCGGACCGTAGGCGACCTCGGCCAAGGTCGGCTGCCGGACAGGTGGCTCCGCCGGAACGGCCTTCTTTGCTGGGGGTGGCTGTTTCGAAGCGTCCGCGGCCCGGCCGTCCGTAGCCAACAAGACAACCATCATGCCAATCAGACACCAGTGCGCGATTCGATTTGGGTTCACTTTGGGTCTCCTTTTCGGTCCGATTATAACAGAAAAGCGTTTCCATGCGTTCATTCCGGCGGCCTTTAGCAACCGCGGAACAGAACGGCCGGAACCGGCACAGGGCGGTCTTTCCAACAAGCACGATCGTGATCGAGAATGACGCGGCGGGAATGCCGCCAGTCGGCGATAATAGCGGCAAACCACGTGTCGTAGACCTCTGCAGGGGCGGGCGCTGAATCCCTGTTATTCGTCGCCCGATACGATTCGTTCGAGCGGAATGCTGCCGTGCCGGACGTGCAAGGTGACTTTGCCGGCCTTCTGCTCCACGGTGCCGATGCCCGTGGCGGTGGCCAGGAAGCTGCGGAAGTCACCCACTTGCGATCGCACGTGCAGCGTTTTCGTCGCGGCATCGTAGCGGACGCCCGTCAGGCCCTGCAGCAACGAGTAGCTGGACAGCGCTCGCGCGTACCAGTGACCGCATTCGTATTCGTTGAACGGGTTACGTCGCGTGCCGTCGTGCCGTTTGCGGCAGACTCGCACGATCTCGAGACCTTGCTCGACACAGCCGAGCAAGCACAGATGGGCCGCCACCTGGTATTCGATCCCCGTCCAGACTTCGTCACTGTAAACGAACGGCAACAGCGGCTTTCCACCCTGCGGCCAGGAACAGAGCAGCAGACCACCGTCGTCTCCCATGGCAAACGTGGGCCGCTGCGGATTGGCATGCGCTGACAGATCGTGCTTCAGATTGTGTTTGTGGACCGCCAACAGATGGCTGCGCACCAGGCGTGCGTCGATGATCTCGTCATCAAGCCCACAAACGGCCGCCATCCACAGTCCCAGCACGCCGTCCGACAGGCAACCTGTCCCGTACTGGTACTTCGGGCCCTCTTGATTCACCTGTTCGGCCACGCTGCGATAGGCTTCGCTCTGGCTGTCCGGATCGATCGGCGCGAACGTGTGCGTCAAGCCCGCCTTCTGCACCAGCTGGATGAAATACTCGCCGTTGAACAATTCGGACACCATGCGGGCTCGGCCCCTTTCCAGCAGCGTCTGATAGTCTGCAACAGGCTCGCCAACGGCCTGCCCCATCTGGACGGCCGCAGCCAGGGCCCCCAGGTAGAAGCTGCCGCAGTGGCCGTCAGGGCCAAAATAGTTGATGTCGTAGGTGTTGTGGTGCTCTTCTTCGAGCAGTCCGGTGTGGCGCGGATCGTACTTGGCGACCATATAGTCGAGACTCCGCCGCACCAGCGGCCAATACTTGGCCAGCCACTGGTCGTCCCCCGCGATGCGCCATTCGCGGTAGACCTTCATGATGCCGCCCAGTTGGCCGTCCGCAGCGTCGAAGGCGCCGCCGCCCTCGGCGATGGGCAGATTGGCTCGGAACGCCTGCCGTCCCTGCTCGTCCTGCGATTCGTGGTACTCGGTCTGTCGCAGACTGCGCTCGAGCGTCGGGAACAGGTGGCAGATGGCCTGGGCATAGTTCCAGACGTGGGTACAGGAGCCGGCGCAACAGCCGCTGGCGTCGCTGCAGCCCTCGAAGCACCACAGCCGCCCGTCTTGTTGCCGCAAGATGGTCGGGGACTTGAGGATCGTCAGATTGGCGGCGACGGCCTCGAGCACTTCCGGAGGAAGCGTCGAGTCGTAGAACGTGTCACGAAACACTTCGCTCCGCGTCCGCAGCGGACCGTACTCCTGCCGCCAGTAGCGGGCCACATCCTGAACGTTCTCGAATCGTGTGCTGTACCAAGGCGTGTACGTCGAGGGGATCTCGCACTGGGCATCGTCACAGCCGCAGGCGGGTGGATGGGCGACCCACGCTCCGTAGTCCGAACCCTCGAAGTCCTGCAGCAATTGCACGCGTTGCGGATCGTCCGTGATCGCGTTCCCGCCGCCGGTACGCAGCTCCGCCGCCGTCTCGTCGCTGAGCACAAAGTGATCGGCCAGAATGTGTCCCCAGGCCTGAGTGCTGCGGTCGACGATGCGAACCTGCGCGGTCTCGCCGTGCAATGCCGAGAGATCGAACGTGGCCCAAGCCAGTTGCTCGGTATTCTGTCCTTGTGCCGAATGCGCGACTCGGTCACCGACGGTCAGCTCCACGCACGTTTCCCCGGCGAAGCTGCCGCCTCCCACCAGGAAATGCAAATAGCGTTTCTCGATTTTGAACGGTGGCGATGTGAGGGTACCCTGCAAGCCATCACCGTCCGGATCGAACGTGTTGACCAGGCCCCGGCCCAGAAAACCGCTGACCGGCTGTTGGCGGGTGGCAGCCGCGCCACGCGAGGGCGCTTGGCGGAACGCCGGCCCGGAAGTCCGGCTGCCGTACCGCAATTCCGACGACGGCGTGTACCAGGCCAGATGCAGCCGGATCGTCCGCTCCTGCCCAGGGGCGAGTGTAATCGGAACGGCCAGCGAGGCCCCCGGCGCGTTCGCTTCCACCGGGGGATTGTCGACCGGTTTCCCTTGGGACACGTTGTCCCAGGCGATGGTCAGCGGATCCCACCAACCTCCGCGAAACCAGCAGTGGTCCACGGTTACCTGCTCCTCCGGGACGAAAACGGCCAGAGCGGTCTGACGATCGCGTTCGGCGCCGGCGGCGGCATACAGGACGAAGCCGCCGTCGATCGGACCAATCGATCCGTTGCCCAGAAAGTTCCTGGTGTTCCACGAGAAGACCGCTTGCAGCGGCCGTTGCGTGATGTTCTTGAGGCGGTACTCGATCGCGCCCACCGGAGCGCTGGACGGATCCGCGTCGGGAGGCGTAAACGGACTCCATCCGGTGACGCTCACCTGCATCGGCACGGCAGGATCGCGCAACGTGATTTCGGCGAACGGAAAGCGGGCCAGCATTTCGGCTTCACGGAAACGAGGCAGCCCATACGTCGTGCCCGTGCCGCCATTCCCCGTGCCCGCGCGGCCGAAGTACTTCCAGTCCGGAATCGGCCCTTCCAACACACGTGCCACCGGTTCACGGCCCTCGTCTCCGGCCACATGGACCGCGGCGAAAATGGGCGGCTCGTGGAAAAACTCCATGCGATGCCGTAGCGACACGTGCGAGATGGCGCCGCTGCCCTCCAGGCAGAACATGCCGGAGCCGATACCGCCAATGGGAAAAGCGACACGGCTGAGAGTTGCCCCGCGGTAGGGACCGTTGAAAGCTCGTGCCTCCGCCGCCTCCGCCGCCAGCGCAAATGAACTCCATGCCAGCAGGAAACCCAGGGGAACGACGGTTGTGGGAAGCGATCTCATGGGGCGTCTCCGACGTAGGTTGCAGCGTGGGTGGGTATGCACAACACACAGATTGTCACGCACTGGGAAACGCGGTGCAAGCGGTGGCTAGCTGCCGGACAGACCCTGTCACGTTGTCGCCGCTCCGATGTGGATGGCCGCATCATGTCCGATGCGAATCACAAATGAGATCCGATCGGGGTGCGCGGTTCGAGCGTCTCTCACATTCCGAATGGCGAGCCGGACACGGATGCCTTTCGCGTCGAAGATGTTCGGCGTGTGTTACTCTTGGCCAACGGCTGTCTGCACGGCCTGTTTCAGCAATAACGCAGCGACCTGCATCGGGCTTGCGTGCGTCTTCTTGGCGAGCTGTTCAAGCTGTCCCAGCGTCGTCGTTGAAAGGCGGATCAGACGCTGTTCATTCCACGACTGGTCGGTCGAACGTCCTCCCCCATCCGGCACGCGGAAACGCGCGGCGACTTCTGCGGCCAACTGGACAGCCCCGAAATGGCCGCCTCGGGACACAACCTTGCCGCATCGCTCCGCTCCCAAGTCTTTCGCAATCCTGTCTATATCGAGTGGTGTACTCATGCCCTATTCCTTTGAGAAATCTCGCAACGCCAAGTAGTCGTCCCCGATGACCAACCCGATTTCGCCTTGGTGGGCCTCGCGGCCCATTCGCCGGCAGAAACTCCCGAGCTGACCGAGGCGAGCCGAGTCTGAGATATCCGCAGGCGTCGTGTCGCAGTGAATGACAACGGGTTCGTCCTTGACCAGCACACCTCCCCTTTCGTCGTCGCGCCACAAGCCTTTGGCCCGCGGGAAAGCCGTGGCTCCGCCGAAAAGTCACCCAAATGTGTCGAGAGCCGCTTCGCCCCAATTCACTTGGTCGATCGACGTGGTCCCGTCGGGCTCGACGCTGGGCACGAACAAAACGACGAGGATCGCTTTGCGACTGGCTTGCAGCCCCGAGTTTTCCATAGCGACCTCCCAACGTTAATACAGCCCGAACAGTCTGACAGATTTCCAGAAAAAAAACTCCCGCGGCAGTTACCCCGGGAGCTTCGGTTCGGCGTCGTTTGTCGAAACTCCCACCGGACCGTCCGCGCCCAGGTAGGAGTCATCAGCCGCAGTGCGGCGGTTTGTGGGGGACTCCATCCCCATGCCGCCTTGCGGCCTGCGGTACATGGGAGCACCCCGGCGGCGGCAGCTTCACAGCGTTCGGTTGTACAACAACGGCCGGCCTTGTTCAAGGGCTCCAGCGTTCCGATCAGAACTGCAGCGTCGTCTGGACGTAGAACCAATCTGCCGCCGGGCTGGAGCCGGTGCGGCGGATGAAGCTGCCGGGGAAGAAGTGCGAGTAGCCGGTCCGGAGACGGCAGTGGTCGGAGTGGTTGTAAACCAGGATCAGATCGATCTCGTGACCCAGGTCTCGGCCCGAGTCGCCGGTCGGGTCGTGCCGCTGCGGCCGGGCGTTGCCGTAGTACCAGGCGTCGCGGGCCTCGTCCAGCTGGAAATAGTGCCAGTCCAAGACGATTTCCGTTTTCTTCGTGGGTTTCAGATTGAAAGTGGCTTGGTAGTCACGCAGATTCTTCCAAGCGAAGATGTTCATCCAGCCGTACATGCTGTCGATGGCGCCGAACAAGCCGTCGAATGTGCGGTCCCGCCCGCCGTCCGGGTCGGAGTCTCCCGAGCCAAACGAATACTGGACTGCGATTCTCGGCTGCCACGCCGCGTCGAACGTGTACCCCAAGCGGGCATTGCCGCCGTTGGCCTCGACCATCGCGTCGTCGCGTTTTCCAAACGTGTATGCGAATGTCCCACCGTAGTCCCACGCTTCTTGCCACCGCCCATCGACGTAGAACCCGAGGGTATGAATGTCCTCGACAGGGTGCTGACCGGTCCGGCGGAGTGAATCGTTGCCGTACGTCGCCTTGCCGATGTAAAACAGGTCGAGCTTGAAGGGCAACGTTTTCAGCATCGCGTACGCCCCGTAGGCGTGAAACGGGTAATGGTCGATGTCGAAGCGGTTGGGATCGTTCAGGATTCGGTCGCCGAAAATGAAATCGACTTCCGCGAGGGGAACGTCAACCGTCAGCTTGGCCACGTCCCAGGAATAACGGCCGACGTTGCCCCATTCTCCCGGTCCCCAGACGCGCGTGTCGCGGTAGGTGATGATCTGGCGGCCGATGCGGAACCCCAGCGGACGGTCGTCATCGGGCTTCCGCTCCAGGTATGCCTGCCGCAAGTCGAAATAGTTCCAATACGGACTGCCGACGGCGAAATCGTCCATGCTGAAGATGGTGCCGAAGGGCCGTGCATCCTGGAATTGGACGAAAGTCCGCCAGTTCTCCTGGTGCTTCAGGTCGAGGTCCAGCCGGAATCGCTGCAGCACGAACGTATCGCTTGACGCGTTCGGGTCGCCATAGCGGCGGACCTGAAAGTTGTCTTGATGCTCGAACCGATGCCGCAGACTGCCGCCGACGTCGAGTGTCCAACAGCCGAAGGAATGATTCTTGAGCAAGTCGCTCCAGGCATGGTTTCTGTCCTCGCAGATGCATGCCTCGGACAATCTTGGGCACGCTTCATCGAAGGGACGCGCGGCCTCGGCTGAGGTGTGCAACTCGGATGCGGCCAGATCGTAAGCTGCCAACTCGGTCGTGGCCGGGTGCGCGACGGGCGGATCGGGGGCTGACTGGCAAAACAGGCAGCCGATCAACCAGCTCTGCAGAATGGTGAGATTGCCTACCATGAGGACACGGCCACGGCGATTTTCACGTTAATTGCGCAATCCGACGTCTTTGTTTGTATCGGCGGTCAGGATACCGGAATTGACGGCGGAACGGACAATTCCCCTCGCTTGTATTGAATATATTGCGTCTTTGGCCAATAATGCTACAATTCAAGCCGGACGTGGATCGAGGCATACATTTCTCCAGACCCAGGAGCATCGTCATGACACTCCCACCGCGGCAACGAACGGCAGTTCTTGGTTTGGTCGTGATTCTCGCCGTCACGATTCCCACGGCGTTGACCGTCGCCAGCCGAGCCCAGAGCACTCCCGCCGATTCCGGCCAAGTGCATTCCCCGTCGCCCCCGATGGGTGTCTGCCCGCCGTTTCATCTGCGGGACGAGGACGGCCAGATCATCGATCCGGTGAAAGACGAAAACGCCGGCCGGCCATACTCGCCGAAAATGACCTGCGGCCAGTGCCACGACTACGAAAAGATTACCGAGGGCTATCACTTTACGCAGGGCATGGGCGAAACGCCGACGCCCGAGCAGATGGCGCGGCACGGCTGGACGTCGAGCCCCGGCAATTTCGGCGGCAGCTGGTGTTCGCCCGCGCCCCTGTACCGCTACCTCTCGCCCAAGGAGAATGATTCGGCCGCCACGATCGACATGACGGCTTTCACGTTTTTTACGGCGGCCTGCGGAGGCTGCCATCCGGGAGGCGGGCCGGCCGAGTTCGACCGCGACGGGAAACGCTATGACCGTTGGATGAGCGACCCGGCCAGCGGTTTGACTTCCGGCGGCGATAACAACCTGGACGGCGACTACTACAAAGCGAAGTGGGCCGAGTCGGGGGTGATCGAAGCGGACTGCCTGCTGTGTCACATGCCCGGCTACGATTACAGCCAGCGACGAAAGCAATTGAGCACTTGGAACTTCCGCTGGGCGGCGACGGCGGGCGCCAAACTGGCGACCGTCACGGGTTCGGTACAAAAAGACGCGCCGGTCGAAGTGGCCTACAACAAGGCGTTGTTCAACCCGGACGGGACCATCGAGCCGCACATGGTCCGCGAACCGCGGAACGAAGCGTGCTTGAGTTGCCACGCGCAGCCTGGTTGGAAGAAACGCGGCGCCAACTTCTCGCACCGCACGGACGTGCATTTGCGGGCCGGGATGCGCTGCACCGACTGTCATCCGGCGGGCAGTTCGGCCACCGATCCGCGGATCGCCGGCCACGAAGTGCATCAGATCGGCAAGGGCGACGATCCCGGTGGACTGGTCCGCAACGACTTGGACAACACGATGGTCAGTTGTACCGATTGTCATGACACGGGTCGCGCCGGGGCGCCCGTCGCCCGCCATCCTTGGCTGCCGCCGCTGCACCTGGAGACGATTGCCTGTCAGACGTGCCACATCCCGGAACGGCTGGTGATGCCCACCGAAGTTCAGGCCGGCGACGTCTACAACACGGTTCCCAAGATCGACCAGCCGGGCAAACGGCTGTGGACGTTCTACGGCCCGGATTGGAAGTTCCGCAATCACTACGGCTACCTGAACATGATGGGCTACGACGACAAGCCCACCGAGCGGTTCCGGCCCAAGTTGGTCCGCTACCAAGGGAAAATCTATCCCGGCAATCAGATTCATAGCGCTTGGCCGGGCATCGAAATCGAAGGCCAGCCGGCGCTGATGCAGCCCAAGATGAGCGACGTCGTCAAGATGTGGACGTCGCATCGTGCCGATCCGGTCAACAAGTACCCGGAACTGGCCAAGATCGTGGACGACACGGGCGATGGCGTGCCCGAGGTGAATCGTCCCGAGGAAATCGACGCCTTGATCCAGTGCGTGACGCAAATGCTGGCGGATATCAATTATCCGATGGAAAACAAACGCGTCGTGTGGGTCATGGACGACCGCATCTACGCCTCGGGAACCGAGTACCGGGTCATCGACAAACACTCCTGGGAGACGTCACCCTTTGCCAATGTCCACAAGTACAGCCACGACATCATGCCTGCCAAGGCGGCCCTCGGGTCGGGCGGGTGTACCGACTGTCACCGTTCCGGAGCGGATTTCTTCTACGCCCCCGTCTTGACTCACTTGTTCGACGAAACGGGTCAGCCGGTGGTCGAACCGCAGTACCAGCGACTCGGGCTGTCCCGGAACACCGTGATGCTGACGGCGTGCTGCCAGGAATATGTCAAGCCCGGGCTGTTCAGCCTGATGCTGTTCTTTCCCTGCGCCCTGATCGCCATGCTCGGCGGTTCCGCGGTCCAGTGGGTCTTTGGCCGGCGGCGGATCCCGTTGGCGGTGCATTTCATCCCCTTGGTGATCGCCGCCCTGGCCGTGGTCGGAACGGTGATGCTGTTGAACCAGCCGGATTTAATGGAGTACATGCTGCCCACGCGGATGTCGCTCGATGCCAACCGCTTCTTGATCGCCGTCGGCATCCTGCTGGCCGGGTTGGTGGCCCTGTTATGGCAGTTGCGGCAGTGGCTGTCCGATTCGGGCCAGTGCCGCTCGATTCCGGGAGCGGTAACCGCTCTGGTACTGGCGCTCAGCTTGCTTCTGGCCGCCGTAACCGGCGTGTTGGTGTTCCTGAAGATCCCCGGACTGGATGATATTACGCGGGCTTCGCACAGCGTTTTGGACGTGTCCGTCACGGTGGTCATGGTCGGGGTGATCGTCACCGTGCTGCACCGTGTCGCCCGGCAGTTCCTCGGCCGCGAGATCCCGCGCGACGCTTGACCCCGGGAAAATCTCCATCATTGAACTTGACCGGCTGCGCCGGGGACTTCACACTTGGTCGGCAACACTTAACCGAACACTTCATCGCCACCCTTGCTCGGATACACTTAACCGAACCGCTTTCATCGGTTGACTGAGACGCGAAGGGGAATGGGGTTGCCCGACTCTGGTGTGACATGGACGCCAGACTAGATAGCTCGATATTCTTCGACAACTTCCGTGGTGACGACCGTGGACGCGGGTTGGGGACATGGGCGAACGGGGAAGTTTTCCAAAGAATACCTTCCCCGATCTTGCATCGACCGGGAAGTTTGTTTAATATTTCGTCAATTGGCGAACGATAGAATTGTCAATTCGTTTTCACAAACGCAAGGATGCCATCGGCGTACCCAGGCGGGGTTTGAACGTAGGGTTCCGTTTTCAAAAGGACAATGACCGATGAAGAAGTTGATGGCGGCGGGAATTGCCGTGCTGTTCGTTGTGGGCTTGTCGATCGGTTTGGCGCAAGTCGTTTTCACAGAGGAACAACCTCAGGCGGCACAGACGCGCGCCGTAAGCAAGGTTGACACCGCGTCGAACGACCAGAAGCCGCCGGCGGCCGAAAACCGGAAATCGGCGATGGCGTTGATGGACGAGGCGGCCAAGGACAACAAGTACCTGTTCGGTTTCTTCTGGAAGACCGAAGACGAGCAGACAACGGCCATGAAGAAGGTCTTCGAGGGTGCGCTCGCCAAGGTCTCGGAGCGGGCCAACGCGGCGATCGTGCGGGTGACGGATTCGGCCGAACGCGAAATCGTCAAGAAATTCGGCCTGGATCGAGCGCCGCTGCCGTTGGCTTTGGCGATCGCGCCCAATGGCGCCGTCATGGGTGGTTTCCCCAGCGAGTTCACCGAAGAAGCGTTGGTTAATGCCTTCGGAAGCGCCTCGACCGAAAAGTGCATGAAGTCGCTGCAAGACGGCAAGCTGGTTTTCCTGTGCGTCCAAAACGATGCGACGAAACTCAATGCCGAGGCACTTCAGGGCGTGCAGGAGTTCAAGGCATTGGCCCAATACGCGAGCTTCACGGAAATCGTCCAGTTGAATCCCAGCGATGCGGCCGAGGCATCTTTTCTGGCCGATCTGAAGATCGACCCCCAGACCAAGGTGGCGGTGACGGCCTTTCTCGCGCCGCCGGGGGTCGTGATTGCCGAGTTCGAGGGAGCAACGAAAAAGGATGACCTGATGCTTGCTCTTCAAAGCGCTAATTCGGCGTGTGGTCCCGGCGGTTCCTGCGGACCGAGTGGTTGCGGACCGCGGTAAGGTGGAACATTTCTCGTAGAGCGGAATCTATTCCGTTTGCTCCGTGGAATCTTGCGAAACGGAATGAATTCCATTCTACACATTTTGTTACGGCTCACGGATGAGCGGCAAAAAGACCTTGTCTAAGGAAGGACAGTAGCGATGAAACGAGCGGCGTTGGGACTGTTCATGGTGGCGGTCTTGGCATTGGTGGCGGTCGCCCAGGACGGTGTGCGCACGGCACGCCTGGGGGCGTCACACGGCGCAACGGGCGGGCCGAGCGAGGCGGCAGCGGCCCTCGATCGGGCGGCGGCGGCCAGGAAGTTTGCTTTTGTGTTTTTCTGGAAAGAGCAGAATCCTCAGACCGACCGGGCGTGGAACACCCTGCAAACGGCGGCAGGCCGGATGGCGGATTGGGCGGAGATGGTGCCTGTCCAGGTAACCAACCCGGCGGAGAAGTCCGTGGTAGATCGTTTTGGAACCAGCCGAGCCCCGATGCCCTTGGTCTTGGCCGTGGCGCCCTGCGGAGCGGTGACGAAGGCTTTCGGCGCCGTCTTTGACGAAACGCAACTGCGGACGGCATTCGTCAGTCCGGGAACGCAGTTGTGCTTGAAAGCGTTGCAGGACCGGAAGCTGGTTCTGTTGTGCGTGTTCGATCAGGCCGGTCCCCAGGGGGCAGCGGTGCCGCCGGGGGCGCGGGAATTCAAGGCGGACGCTCGGTTCAACGCTGCGGCCGAGGTGGTGCTGGTGAACGCCAGCGATGACGGGGAAGCCGGTTTCTTGAAGGAACTGCAGGTGGATGCCCGGGCGCCCAAGCCGTTTACTGTTTTGCTCGCGCCGCCGGGCACCGTAGTCGGCCAGTTCGACGGCCGGGCGAGCAAGGACCAAATGATCGCCAAGCTCACGGCGGCCCAGGCGAACCCGTGTGCCGACGGCGCGTGCGGTCCCGGCGGATGCGGTCCGAGGAAATAACGCGTACTTGGCAAGGGAATGTTGGGCAAGGGAATTTCCAGGCATTTCATTCCTCTGACCTTTATTCCTTTACCCCCCTGTTTCGTTGCATCGACAAGTTGTGGTCGATGTTTTACCGGCAACAGCCTGTAAGGAGAACCGTTCATGCGAATGCGGACGTTGGTTTGGCGGGAGATATTCGAACGAAAGAGCCAGCTGGTGACGAGTTTTCTCTCGATCCTGCTGGGCATCACGGTGATCGTCTCGATCAAGAACATCACGCATTATTCCGAGAAAGCCGTGGCGCGGGAGATGGACTCGTTGGGAGCCAACATCCTGATCATGCCCAAGTCGGTCACACTGCAAGACTATTACGCGGCCGACATGCAAGGCGACACCATTCCCGAGGAGTACGTCACGCTGTTGGCGATGTCCGACCTGGAAGGACTGGACAATCTGTCGCCGAAACTTTCGCTGCCGGTGAACCTGCAAGGCCGCAGTTTCACCTTGACCGGGATTCTGCCCAAGAGCGAGTTTCAGGCCAAGGCGGCCTGGTCGGGGGCCGGCATCTTTTCGCGGCCTGCGGGTTGCGGGGCGATGCCCACGCTGCCGTTTGCCAGCGACGACAAGAAGACACTGGTGCGCCAGCGGGTGATCGACAATCTGGAGCAAGATGAATCGCTGGTAGGCGCCGACGTGGCCGCGGCGCTGTCGTTGAACGAAGGCGACCGTTTGACCTTGCTCGGCCAAGCGTTCAAGGTCACCGCCCTGTTGCCGCAGACCGGCACGATCGATGATTCGCGGATCTTCGCCCATCTGCACACGGTGCAGGATCTGTCGGGCAAGGGGCCCGTCGTCAGCGCGATCGAAGTCGTCGGCTGTTGCCAGGAGATCTCCAACGGCCTGGTGGGAAAGATCAATCGCTTGCTGCCCGAGGCCAAGGTGGTGACGATCACCCAGATTGCCGACGCGCAGATCAAAATGAACCACATGATGTCGCGGCTGTCGACTATTTTCTTGGTGATTATCGTGGTGGTTGGCGGAGCCGGGATTGCGAACTATATGTTTGCGAACGTCTTTGAACGGCGGCGCGAGATCGGGACGCTGATGTCGCTGGGTGCCACCTCGTTTCTGATCCTGAAGATCTTTCTGGCGAAAGCCCTCCTGCTGGGAGTCGCCGGCGGCGTGGGCGGCTACGTGCTGGGAACCATACTGGCGGTCGTGCTCGGTCCGAAATTGGCTGGTGTGTCCGTGCTGCCGATGCCCTTGCTGGCCCTGTGGGCGATTCTCATTTCGGTGGGCCTGACGCTGGCTGCCAGCTATTTCCCGGCCCGCCGTGCGGCTCGACTTGACCCTTGTGCCACCTTTCAGGAGATCTAACTCATGCTGCGGATGGAAAGCGTTTCCAAGAAATACCTGCATCGCGGCCAGTACGTGACTGCGTTGGACAATGCCAGTGTCTCGATCCCCAAAGGCGATTTCGTTTCCCTGGTGGGGCCCAGCGGCAGCGGCAAGAGCACCTTGCTGCTGATGCTGGGCGGGATGCTCTCGCCCACGTCGGGACAGGTGTTCCTGGACGGGGAATCCCTGTACGCGCTCCGTCCCAACGGCCGCGCCGAACTGCGCAAGCGAAAGTTGGGCTTCGTGTTCCAGACCTTCAATCTGGTGCCCTATCTGACGGCGCTGGAAAACGTGCAAGTTCCCTTGTATTTGGCGGGCATCGAGACGGCCGAGCAGCAGGAGCAAGCGGCGGCGTTGTTGGAGCGTCTGGGGCTGGGCGAACGGCTGCATCACAAGCCGTGCGAATTGAGCGTGGGCCAGCAACAGCGGGTCGCCTTGGCCCGAATGCTGGCCAACGATCCCGCCGTGGTGCTGGCTGACGAGCCCACCGGCAACTTGGATCCCGACACGAGCCAGCAGATTATCGAGTTCTTCGAGCAGATCAACGACGAGGGCAAGACGATCGTCATGGTCACGCACGATCCGCGGGCCGCAGCGCGGGCGCGGCGGACGTTGTGTCTGGCCAGCGGACAGATCGTGCCGGAAGCCTTGGCCACGGAGCAACTGCATGTCGCTTGATCTGGTTCGACGCCTGACAGCTGTCCCCGAAGCGGCTAGAAACGGCCATTCTTTCCATTCCTGGCCTCACGCCGCAGGCGGGGAAACGATGCGCGAGTTCATGGCGATTACCAGGGCCCTGGCCGACGAACAGCGGGTGCGCATGTTGCTGGCCCTGCGGCGGCAGGAACTGTGCGTCTGCCAAATCGTCGAACTCGTGGGCTTGGCCACATCCACGGTCTCGAAGCACATGTCCATCCTGAAACAGGCCCGGCTGGTCGACAGCCGCAAGGACGGGCGGTGGATCTACTATCGGTTGGCTTGCGAAGATGCGCCGGAACTGGTCAGCCAGGCGACAGGTTGGGTGTTTGAACACCTGGAAAACGATCCTCGCATCCGCCGCGACCAAGAGAAACTCGCCGAGATCTGCCAAGTCGATCCCCACCACCTATGTGCCGCGCGGAGCGACCGCCAAGGCTGCGGAAACAAGTCGCGCCGCAGGAACAAGGCGGCTCGTCCGTAGTTGCCCATTCGCCGACATCCGAACCGCCGGCGCGGGAGAGGTTCTCGTTCCCAGGCTCTGTCTGGGAACACCCTGTCTCACCGGCTGTGCAGTCGATTCCCCAAACTCCGCCCTACGTCGGCTGATCCACTTCCAGGGCGAGTTGCGGACCGTCCAAGAGCACTCGGTGGGCATTCAGCACGTCGCGTCCCAAGAGAATATGCGACTCAGCCGCCCCCAGCACCGCACGTACCAAGAGCGGGCGAAGGTCGCCAACGCGGATCTCGAGCAGATACAAAGGCAGTTCGACGATTTCGCCGCCAAATCCTTGGAACATCGCCCGACCGTCTTCGGCCAATCCCAGATTGGCCACAAGCTGCTTGGGAAGAACGCTTCGATCGGCCCCTGTGTCGATCTGGGCAGGCAGATCCGAAACCAAGGCTCCCGTGGCTGGGCATCCGACCGACACGTACACGAAGGGAGCCGGTGGCATCAATTGCTTGGTGTAACGATACCGGATCATCAACGGGCCACCGGTTGGTACTCACGATAATGGGGGATGCGCAACAACGGCTGTCGGTCGGCGACTAGTCCCACACAAATCGGCACGTAGCCCAATCGGGCATGAACGCGTTGAATAAGGGTAATGTCATCGGCGTCGAAGTCGATGGCTTCGCCCTCGTGAACGGCCACAAACTGGCCGCGGTGGGAGACGAGCAACTGCGGCAGCAGGCGGAGGAATGCCTGATATTCCCGCTCGCCCTTATCCATCTTGACATCAGGAACCGGAACTTCAACGATGGGATTGGTGCTTGTTTGCGTCATGGGGCACCTCCAAGTGCACACGTTATTGTACCCAACGCGGCAGCACCGGAGAAGACGCTGCGAAGAATTGTGTCTGGCCAAAAATGCTGGCGGCAGGGATGTATCCGAATTCGCCAGAATTCAGGGTGAACAAACGGTCCTCGAATTTCGAATTCGGCTATGTGCCAGAAATCTTGGCCCAGACACGAAGAAAATGTCACCAGTCAAGAACATGCTGCTGAAGGGATCCGCCGCGGTTCCCCCGCCAAGCTCGACACAGCGATCCATCTCGAGCCCCCACTTGACGAAAATGCTCCATTCGCATATCGTTAATCGACGATGTACGGTAATTGCAGGTGAATTTGTCGCGGCTTTCTGCGAGAAATAGTTTTTTGGGAGAACGTTCCATGACTCGATTGCAGGTTTTCGATCCTCCGATGTGCTGTTCAACAGGCGTGTGCGGGCCGCAAGTCGATCCTCGCCTGCCGCGTTTCGCGGCCGACCTGGAGTGGCTTCGCTCGCAAGGCGTGGCGGTCGAGCGGTACAATCTGGTTCAGCAACCCCAGGCCTTCGTCGCGGCGGACGTGGTCAAACAGGCGTTGGTCGCGGAGGGAGAGAAATGCCTGCCGCTGCTGCTACTGGACGGTGAAATCATTTCCCGCGGCCACTATCCGTCGCGCGACGAGCTGGCCGTCTTGACGGACGTTGAATTCTTGGCGGATGGCAGCCTGTACACGCACGCCGTCGAGGAATTGGTAGTGATCGGGGCGGCGATTGGGGCCAATTGCGAACCGTGCGGCAAGATCTCATGAAGTTTCTCTCGCACGCAACTCGTAATCTGTTCTTCACGGGCAAGGGCGGCGTCGGCAAGACCTCGCTGGCCTGTGCCACGGCGGTGGGCCTGGCCGACGGCGGAAAGCGTGTCTTGCTGGTCAGCACTGACCCGGCCTCGAACCTGGATGAAGTGTTGGGCGTGTCGCTGGGCAGCCAACCGACGGTGATCCGGGATGTGACGGGGCTGTTGGCGATGAACCTGGACTGCGACGCGGCGGCGCGCGAGTACCGCGAGCGATTGGTCGGCCCGTATCGAGGCGTGTTGCCCGAGGCGGTGGTGACCAGCATGGAAGAGCAGCTGTCCGGCTCTTGCACGGTCGAGATTGCGGCCTTCGACGAGTTCTCGCGGCTGTTGGCCGACCCGAACACGACTGCCGATTTCGATCACGTGGTATTCGACACCGCGCCGACCGGGCACACCTTGCGGTTGCTCTCGTTGCCCGCGGCCTGGAGCGGTTTCATCGACACGAACACGAGCGGGACTTCGTGCCTGGGTCCGCTGGCCGGACTGCAGACGCAGCACCAGTTGTACAAGGACACCGTACGGGCGCTGTCCGACCCGCAGGCGACGACGCTCGTGCTGGTGACCCGCGCGGAGCGGTCGGCGCTGGCCGAAGCGGAACGTTCCAGCGGCGAGTTGGCCGCCTTGGGCGTGCGGAACCAGCACCTGGTGGTAAACGCTGTCTTCAAGGCTCAGGGCGCCGACGATCCCATTGCCCAGGCGATGCAGCAGCGCGGGCAGGAAGCACTGGCGGCGATCCCCGGCGGACTGGCCGCGTTCCCGCGGACCGAGTTGCCGTTGGTCCCGCATAACCTGATCGGCGTCCCGGCGCTGCGGGCTATGCTCCAAGGCACGCGGGACGCACCGCAATTGGCCCAGAGCCACTCCAGTCACTTGGAGATCCTTCCACCTGCCTTGGCGGAGATCATCGACCAGATCGCACCATCGGGGCGCGGCGTGATCTTGACGATGGGCAAAGGCGGCGTGGGTAAGACGACCGTGGCGGCGGCCATCGCCGTCGAGTTGGCGCGGCGAGGGCAGCGGGTTCATCTGACCACGACCGATCCGGCCGCGCACGTGACCAACACCGTGGGCGCGGTTCCGGCGCGGTTGACCGTCGGGCGAATCGATCCCCGGGCCGAAACGGAAGCTTACCAGGCGGAAGTCCTGGCTGACGCCGGAGCCAATCTCGACGACCAGGGCCGCGCGCTGCTGGAGGAAGATCTGCGTTCGCCCTGCACGGAAGAGATCGCCGTGTTTCGCGCCTTTGCCCGTGCCGTGGACCAGGGCCGGGACGGATTCGTGGTGTTGGACACGGCCCCCACGGGACACACGATCCTGCTGCTGGACGCCACGCTGGCCTATCACCGCGAGCTGTCGCGACAGTCCAGCGGCATTCCGGACAGCGTACAGCAACTGCTACCCCGCCTGCGCGACCCGGCCTTCACGCGAGTCCTGCTGGTCACGCTGCCCGAAGCGACGCCGGTGCATGAAGCGGCTCAGTTACAAGAAGACCTGTTGCGGGCCGGCATCCGCCCCTTTGCCTGGGTCATCAACCAGAGCCTGACGCCGCTGCCCGTCACCGATCCTGTGCTGCTGGCTCGGCAGCATCACGAAGGGGTGTACATTCGCGAAGTCGTCCAGCAGTTAGCGCCGCGCACGGCGATCGTCCCCTGGCTGGTCGAAGCGCCCGTGGGCGCCGAGGCGCTGGCGGCAGTCGTTCGTGACATGCGTCCGAATCTCGCCTGTCAGGCGAAAGCATCGTGACCGAGGCAGGACCGCGGAGATCGCCAACTCTTTGCACGAAAAAGTGAAGTCCCCTTTCACAACCGATGCCGTGTGGATGTGATCGGCAACATTCTGGTCGAAGAGGCATAGCCAAGATCGTCGGTCTTGTCTGGAATTCGTCACCGTGTTCATCGCGGCAGGCCAGGAACCGCGTGTTGCCGAGCGCAACGAAGCGCAATCTTGACGGGAGTTTTGGAGTGCGGCGACTTGTCGCCGCTTTGCATTGGAAGTCGCGTACGGGAAACGGTTTCGAGATCTCGATGAGTCCTCCGCTCGAGCCGCCAGCAGTCGTGGGCCATTCCAAAGCGGCGACAAGTCGCCGCACTCCAAAGGCCAGCGGCTCCTCCTGCCCAACATCGGGTGCTGGCTCCTCATGCGTCGTGGATGGCGTCGACGATCAGTTGCTTCGTTCGCCGCACGTCCTCGTCGCGCAGGTACTCCATCACCGGCTTGGCGTTCCCTCCCACATCCGTGCGGAACGTGTGTTTTGCCACGTGCGCATCCTCGCTGACCACAATGCTCCGGGCGATCTTCAGTCCGGCCGCTTCCACGATCTTTCGCGCGCATTGATTCGGGCAGCCATCCACCGTCAGCACCTTCCTCGCGGCGCGGGCCAAAACGGAAACCATCGGGACATTGTTGTTCGGCAAACCAGCCAAACATCCGATGGCTACCTTTTCGATGCCCAATTCCTTGACGGCTTCCAGGCTGGCCAGACTGGAGATCAAAGCCACGTTCGAGAAGCCGCCCGAACAGGGGAAAACGACGTTTTCATGGGTGTTCTTGCCGGCTTCGTAACGAACCGATGCGGCTTGCGCCGGTTCGGGCGAAGCGGCATTCGCGGCGTTGAGGCCCGTGCCGACGGCAACCGCGGTACTCACGGCTTTCACGAACGTCCGACGTGTTACGTTCTCTGTCATACTGGTTCCTTTGGTTGGTGGTGGCGGTCAGTTGGGTTGCCGGGGCGTTTCGGCCCCTGTTCGGCCGCAGGCGGCTTAAGTCCATGCTTCAGCACGAGTCAAAGGCAAGAACGCTCTCTTCGAAAAAAAGTTGAGCTACGCCCCCGTCCCGCTTTTCGCCTGCCCCGCGGCGTGCGGGAACCATCCCTGCGTCCGCAGACAGATCTTGACCAGCATCAGCATCACGGGGACTTCGATCAGCACGCCGACCACCGTCGCCAGCGCGGCGCCGCTGGACAACCCGTACAGCATGGTCGCGGTGGCGATGGCCACTTCGAAGTGGTTCGAGGCCCCGATCATCGCTGACGGCGCCGCGTCTTCGTACGTGAAACGCAGCAGCTTGGCCAACAGGTAGGTAATCGCAAAGATCAGCACGGTTTGGATAAACAGCGGAATGGCGATCCAGAGGATGGTCAGCGGGTTGGCGATGATCGTCTCGCCCTTCAGGCTGAACAGCAGCACCAGCGTCCCCAGCAGCGCGATGATCGACACCGGCGTCAGCACGTGCAGGAACTTGGTCTCGAACCACGTCCGCCCCTTGGCGGCGATCAACCATTTACGCGAGAAATACCCGGCGACCAGCGGCAGAGCGACATAGATCCCGATCGACAGCAACAAGGCTTCCCAGGGAACGGGCATCTTGTTGACGCCCAACAGCCAGCCGCCCAGCAAGCCGTACAGCACCAGCATGGTCAGCGAGTTGATCGCCACCATGACCAGCGTGTGGCCTTGGTTGCCGCGGGCCAGATAGCCCCACATCAGCACCATCGCCGTACATGGCGCGATGCCCAGCAGGATCGCCCCCGAGATGTAGGAGCGGTACAGTTCGACCTCGGTGCCGTCCTTGAGGATCTCCGTGCCCGGAATCAGATCGCGGAACAGGTAGCCCAGGAAGAACGTCGCGATGGCGAACATCGTGAACGGTTTGATGCCCCAGTTGACGACCAGCGTCAGCAGGACCGGCCGGGGGCTCTTGCCCGCCCGGATCACCTCGGCAAAGTCGATCTTGACCATGATCGGGTACATCATGAAGAACAAGGCGATGGCGATCGGGATGGACACCACCGGCGCCTCGTCGACGTAGATGGACATCGCGTCCAGTGCATGGGCCAAACCGGGGGCCACTTTCCCCAGCGCGATCCCGCCCAGGATGCACAACCCGACCCAGATCGTCAGGTATTTTTCGAAGACGTTGAGTTGTTTCGCGGATTCCGCACCGCAGGGTTCGGTCGCCATAAACGCAAGCTCCTTGGGTTTTGGGAACCGCAATCATATCGCTGCATGGCGAAATGTACAAGTACCGAACAGGAGGGAAGCATGGACTCACCCCATTTCGGTGCCTGGTCGGTGAGAACGCCAGGTGCCCTTGCCGTGCATTAGCTATTTGGCTAAACTGCCAAGCAGAAAGAAACGATACTTCAAGTGAGGCGCGAGCCGGCCCCAGTGAAACACCACCTCGAAGCTGGAAATCAACCGTCCTTGAGGGAAACTCCGCTTGACAATAGTTGTGTATTTGGCATAATGTACAAGTTGTTGCATTTGGTTGGAAACGAGTAGAGGAGGTCTTATGAAGAAGGAACTCGCAATTTTTGCCAGTTTGGCCACGGTCTTTCTGCTGGCCTATTTCCTGAATTTTGCCGACCCAGGCATTCGGAATGCCATCATGGAGGCGTTCTTCATGTTGCAGTGGTACGCCCAGTTCCACACGCTGGCGTGCGTGGTGCCGGCCATGTTCATCGCGGGAGCCATTGCCTGCTTCTTCTCGCCCAGTGCCGTGTTGCGGCATCTGGGCCCCAAAGCCAATAAAGTCGAGGCATACGGCGTGGCTTCGACCTCGGGCACCGTGTTGGCTGTCTGCTCGTGCAGTGTGTTGCCGATGTTCGCGGGGATCTACCGAGTCGGCGCCGGCATCGGGCCTGCGTCGGCATTCCTGTATTCCGGCCCGGCGATCAACGTGATGGCGATCTTTCTGACCGCCCGGGTGCTCGGCTTCGATTTGGGCGTCGCGCGGATCATCGGTTCGATCGTGTTCGCGATCGTGATCGGGCTGATCATGGCGGCCTTGTTCCGCAAAGATGACGAAGCTCGCACGGCTGCCGTGATGGCTTTGCCGGAGGGGCCGCCTGCCAAGCGGAACCTGTGGCAGACCGCGTTGTTTTTCGTAGCCATGATCACGTTCCTGGTCTTTGCCGACTGGGCCAACCCGAGCCAGACAATCATCGAAACAAAAGACGGCCGCGTGATGCATGGCACTGTTTTGCAGAAGACGAGCGAGACGTACCGTGTGCAACTGCAACAGCCGTTGGGCGAGCTGAACAAAGGCGCCAAGCTCACGCTCAGCACCGACGAGATCGTTTCCGAGCGGGACTGGACACCGGAGAACTACCGCTGGGCCGCCTGGGTATTTCACCATCGCTGGTACTTTTCCGGGATCTGTTTTCTGGCCACGCTGGTCATGGTCGGTGCCTGGTTCGATCGCCAGGAAATCGGTGAATGGATGAGTCAGACTTGGAGTTTCAGCAAGTCGATCATCCCGCTGTTGTTCGGCGGCGTGCTGATCACCGGTTTCGTCGGTGCACTGATTCCCGAGGCATGGGTCGGCGGCTGGGTTGGCGGCGACAGTTTCCGGGCCAACCTGATCGCCTCGATGATCGGCGGCATGTGGTACTTTGCCACGCTGACCGAAATCCCGATTCTCGAAGCCTTGCTCGGGTTAGGGATGGGACGCGGTCCGGCCTTGGCCCTGCTGTTGGCCGGCCCCGCCTTGTCGCTGCCCAGCATCGCGGTGATCTACAGCGTGATGGGCTTTAAGAAGACCGCCACGTTCGTCTTCCTGACAGTGATCATGAGCACGTTTGTCGGCATGATCTTCGGCTGGTTTTTCATCTGACCGGTTGAGCGGTGGACGGATGGATCGGGAGCTGATTTCGGATCGCGTTGCAGCGGCGTCGGCACCCGGGCGGCATGTAACGGGCGGAAATTTGGCCAACCGGGTGTATTCTTAGTTCTACAGCGCCATTTTGGCGATTCAATGAGCCGTAACCGTCCACCTGGAGACAAGTGAGGCCCCTTCCGAGCTTGTCTCGGTGGAGCCCGTGATTTTGCACTAGCACCAAACGGGATTTCTGATGAACTGTGTGCCGATCATCAAATCACACTTGCCCACCCCGCCGCGATTTGCGCCTCCCACGTCGTGGGAGGTCTTCTTGGCCGAAGGCCATCTCCACCGTATCAGCCTGGGGCGCAGCCCCAGGAAGCAAAGACGATAGGAAACGTTTTGGCCGAAGGCCATCTTCAACGTGTCGCATCCGCCCGCGTGAATATGGCCTTCGGCCAAAAGATGTATGCGGGGTGCCAGTCCTGGGGCGTTACCCCAGGCTACGGTGATCGGAGGCCTTCGGCCAAACAGACTCATCGTCCAAACTGGGCCGCCCGACAGCGTGCTGTTCGCCGTAGTGTGACTTCTTGCACGACACCAGAAACGACCAGAATCCCGTTTGGTGCTAGCTACACCCAAACAAACGCCAGATTTTCCAAGGCTCGCATCGCAAATCCCCGGACCAGCGGCTACGGCGTCTTAATCAGGATTTGTTTCCGGCCGCCGGGCGTCTGCAGCAGAAGTTCGATGCCGTCTTCCAGCGAGGCGCGTTCCATGATTTCCACAAAGGCATCAAGCTCCTCGACCGTTTGCTGATTGACTTGGCCGATCGCCATCCCTTCGCGCAACCCGCCGCGAAAGCTGGGCCCGGACGAATCCGCGCGAATGATGATGACACCCTTGACCGCTCCTGGCGGACGCCTCGGAGCCGGCCACCGGTGCCACCTCGATCTGCAGATCACGGCTGTACACGATTTCCGTGGGATCGGGAGCGTGCGTCAGATCGTCTGGCACGCGGTTGGCCGCTGCGGCCGCCCGCTCGGTCACCACTTCGACCACCCTGGTCTTCCCGTCGCGCACGAACGTCAAGCGATGCTTCGAACCGACTTCCTGCTGCTGGATCAACTCCTCCAACAAGTCGCGGTCCACAACGCGCGTGTTCCCGAAAGCCACGATCTCATCGTCCACGCGCAAACCTGCCTGTTCGGCCGGCGATCCATTGCCGATTTGCGCCACTTGAATGCGAGGTGCCTGCGGAGTTGTCGATGCATCGTGGGATGGCGGCAGTGAGGCCGTGATGATCCCGATGGTCGACCGTCGGACTTCGCCGTGTTTTCGCAACTGGTCCACGACCCAAAGCGCGACGTTCGACGGAATCACCAGATTCATCTACGGTGCCCCGCAGACATCGAGGGGACGTTCCGAATGGCAGTTCTCGGACTGGTCCACCGGCTGGCCGCTCGCCTCGTCCCGGCAGTATCCGTGATGCGTGGCGAACTCACGCAGGGCCTGCAAGTCGTTTTTGCTGCTGGTGATCTGGTCCCTCATCACGGCCACCCAATCGCGCACCTGGTGATGCAGGGGACTGCACGGGGGCGCGAGGAAATAGATCACCCACATTCCCTCACGGCGGCAATCGACCAGTCTCGCATGTTTCAGCGCAGCCAGATGCCGGGACACTTTGGATTGCCCCAGGCGAAGGATCTCAACGATCTCACAAACGCAAACCTCGCGCTCGCTCAACAGATTCAGAATCCGCAGCCTGGTTTCGTCGCCCAATGCTTTGAACAATTCGACGGCTCGTTGCATGGTTGGCACCTCCTGATTTCATCCATCACCCTTTGCAGGATGGTTCGACGGGTTCCTGCTTCTGGCAGCATGATGTGACGGAAATACAAGTAGACACGCGTTCGGTCACCAGCCGCGGAACGTGCCGTGTTACGGTGCAGGTTACCGTCTTGGGCACGAGCTTGGTGGCCAGCACGGTCTTGGTGCAGGCGACCGGTTTCAGCACGGTGTACGGCACCTGCCGGACACACTGCTCCGGCACCATTCGGCAGACGCGATAAGGCACCTGCTTGGCGTGCGTCTCCCAGACCGGCTTCATGACCGTGTACGGCACAGCCTTGGTCCGGGTTTCCCACACGGGCTTGGTGATCGTGTACAGCTCGTCGCGATACCGTGTTTCGGGAACCTGCTGGATGACCGTCACCGATTTTGGCACGACGACGCGTTCGAGCACCGTCTTCGTCATCTCCCGGGTTTCTCCGCAAACTGTCGTCGACGCTACTCAGAAAGCGACGACCTTGCCGATTATGCAAACGAGAAGGATCATGGGATCTCGGCGGGTCTTGACAAAAAACAGGCACGATTGTATCGTAAATCGACGATGCTCGATAATAAACCAACGGAGGTGGATGCCATGTTGAAGACTGCCAAGCCCGAGATTGCGGCGGATGTCCGCCTTCGGTCGGCGGACACGACCGAAGCAGATAATGAACTTGCCCAGCTGGCGAAGGCACTCGGACATCCGCTCCGCATTCAGATCGTGCGGTTGCTGGCCAAGCGGACGACTTGTGTGTGCGGCGAATTGGTGGGCGAGTTGCCAGTGGCACAATCGACGGTATCCCAGCACTTGAAAATCCTGAAAGAAGCGGGTTTGATCCAAGGCACCATCGATCGGCCTCGGGTCTGTTACTGCTTGGCGCCGGGAGCGTTGCAGCGGCTGAAAGCGTTGGTGAATTCCCTTCCGGAAACCTGTGAAGGCGAGGGAGCCGACCTGACGACCCGACGAACCTGCCGCTGATTCCAACCCCGGCTCCTGTCCAATCTTGCAGCAAATCGGAAAGGAGACAGCCATGATACGTCTTCCACTTCGACCATCGCCCGCTGGTGTTCTGCCGACCAAGCAAAGTAGCTCGAGTTCAGCGCGGCGTCAATGCTCGGGGTGAGTTTCCGTGGTGCGATGCAGCGGATCTTCCGTTGATTGCTTGCACGACGACGGGCGACGCTGCCAAAGATGGCGGTTATTTTGCCATAAATGGAGATGCATTTTTAGTGGCCGGTCGTAGAATCTAGTCGAATCATGTCCGTTTCTTGATGCGGGAGACAAACGTGAGCGAGACTCCGAGGGGTGGCCTGATCGTCGTTGCCGGCGCCGGTGGATTCATTGCCGGAGCCCTGGTCAAGTACTTTGCCGATCGCGGCTTTACGCGAATTCGTGCCGTCGACAAAAAGCCGCTGCCCGAATGGTATCAGCGAGTTCCGGGGGTGGAATGCTTGTGCCTGGATCTGAGCCACGAAACGCACTGCCGACGGGTTTGCGAGGATGCCACGGAGGTGTATAACCTGGCCGCCGACATGGGCGGCATGGGCTTCATCGAACGGTTTCGGATCGAGTGCCTTCGCAGCATCCTGATCAACACCCACATGATCGAGGCGGCTTATCGCGCGGGAGCCCAGCGTTATTTCTATTCCTCCTCCGCATGTGTCTACAACACGGAACTCCAGACAGATCCCGATGTGCGGGCGCTGAAGGAGTCCGACGCGTACCCGGCCATGGCGGAGCGAGGTTACGGTTGGGAGAAACTGATCTCGGAGATGTTCTGCCAGGAATACTGGCACGAGCGGGGCATGCAGACAGCGATCGCCCGATTCCACAACGTCTACGGTCCGTACGGTACGTGGGATGGCGGTCGCGAAAAGGCGCCGGCGGCGATCTGCCGCAAGGTGATCGAGGCCAGGGACGGCGGCAGCGGCTCGATCGAAATCTGGGGTGACGGCAACCAGACTCGCAGCTTCATGTACATCGACGACTGCACCCAAGGCATCGACTTGATCATGCACCGCGAGGACTTGATCGCGACGCCGATCAATTTGGGCTCCAGCGAACTGGTGTCGATCAACGAACTGGCGAGCATCGCTGAGGAGATCGGCGGTGTCAAGCTGAATCGCGACTACCGGCTGGACGCCCCGCAGGGCGTCGCCGGTCGCAACAGCGACAATGCAATGATCCAACAGATTCTCGGGTGGGAACCGGGCACACCGCTTCGCGAGGGCCTGGCCAAGACCTACGCTTGGATCGAACGGCAATACATGGACCGCAAGGCCGGCAAGCGAACCGTCAGCTAGCGCATCGTTCGAGACATAATCTAGCGGAATGGCGAGTGCAGTATGGAAAACGGGTCAATTTCCGCCGTCGATACCGTCATTGTTCTTGCCTACTTGCTGGGCATCATGGCGGTCGGCATCCTGGCCGGTTACAGGAAGCATACGTCCTCCGACCAGTTCTTTCTCGCCGGTCGGTCGCTCCGCTGGCCCATCATCGGCACGGGCCTGTTCTGTGCAAACATTTCCACGATTCACCTGGTGGGCTTGGCCTCGTCCGGATACAAAGACGGGCTGGTGATCGGCAACTTTGAATGGATGGCGTCCTTCTGCCTGATTCTGCTGGGCATCGTCTTCGCGCCGTTCTATTTTCGCAGCAAGATCAGCACGCTGCCGGAATACGTTCAGAAGCGTTACGGCACCGGCGCTCGGACTTTCTTGGCCATCATCTTCGTGATGTCTGCACTGCTGGTCCATATCGGCATCAGCCTGTACGCGGGCGCCAAGGTGTTGGAGGCGTTCTTTGGGATCCCCTACGTGGCGTCGATCATCGCCATCTCGTTGATCACGGCGATCTATACCATTATCGGCGGTCTTCGGGCCGTGATGATTACCGACGCGATCCAAGCGGTGCTGCTGCTGCTGGGTGCGGCGATCCTGACGTTTGCGGGCATCCAGGCGCTGCCGGGGGTGGGCGTCGAATCGTGGGCCGACTTCCAAGCCGCCTGCCGTCCGGACCAGCTCAGTATGGTCCAGCCCATCCGGGACGCCGCGGCGCCGGGCAGCCTGGGACTTCGCGAGTTCTCCTGGTACTCGATCCTGTTCGGGTATCCCGTTCTCGGCATCTGGTATTGGTGTACCGACCAGACGATTGTGCAGAAGGTCCTGGCCGCCAAGACGGAGAAGGACGGTCGTAACGGAGCGATCTTTGCCGGTTTCCTGAAGATCCTGCCCGTGTTCCTGATGGTGCTGCCGGGCGTGATCGGTTACGTGCTGTTCCAGGAGAAAATCGGGAACGACAACGACGCCACGCTGATGGTCATGATGAAGGAGTTGCTTCCCGTGGGTGTTCGCGGCCTGATGGCAGCCGGGTTGCTGGCAGCGCTGATGAGCACCATCGAGGCCGCACTGAACAGCACGGCCACGCTGACAGCCGAAGATATCGTCAAGCGTCTGCGTCCCGACACGTCTGACGCCACGCTGGTGTCGATCGGTCGAGTCACGGCAGGCGTCGTCGTCGTTCTGGCCATGCTGTGGTCAACGCAGGGCGGCAAGTTCGGTAGCATCTTCGAAGCCATTAACAAGATACCCATGGCGTTTGCGCCGGGGATCACCACCATCTTCCTCGGGGGCGTGTTCTGGCCCCGAGGCAATAAGCAGGGGGCCATGGCCGCTTTGCTCTTCAACGTGGTCATCGGCCTGATCTACCTGGCCATCGACATCCCGTTGATCGGCACCGAGCAGATCATTGCGCGGCGACTCGGCATCCCGTTCATGCAGGTCGGGTGGTATCTGTTCCTGATGTCCAGCGCGGTCTACATCATCGTCAGCCTGATGACTCCGGCCCCATCCAAGATGCAGATCGACAACCTCTGTTGGACCCGCCCGTGGGACGCCGTGCGCGGCAAGATGGAAGGCACCCTCACCGATCCTCGCGTCATGGCGGCGATCCTGTTCATCATCATGGGCGTTCTATACACGATCCTCCATTAGCCGAATAACCGACAGCGTTATCCTCCGGAGATCATTGATGGGAAAACCGTCGCGTGCAAAGACGAATCCAGTCCATCCCTACCGCGTGGCGTTGGCGGGCGGTTGGGGTGATCACAGCTTCGTGAATTTCCTGGCGGACGGGTACGTGGTCGTCGTCCAAGTTCAACCGACGGTCACCTTCCATGACCGTTGCGGTATCTGCTCCAGCACCCGGCAAATCCTCGTGCAAGAATACCCCCAGGGCATTCCGGCGGACGTCGACAAGGACGCGTTGGCGACCGAGCTGTACTATCGGGAAAACGAACGGAAGGTGCCGATCGGTGGATCCCAGGACGCATGGGGATCCGTGTATCCGGGCATCAATCTGTTGCATTACGATTTCCGCCATCACAACGGCGTACTGCCGAAGACCGTGACATCGATTGTGAGCCAGGATACCGCCCGATGGTTTGAACGCCATTTCTGGATTGTGGATTGCGTGGGACCGCGACCGGAAGGCTACAATCCTTTTGATGGCGGCCGATTCGCGACCAAGCAGGTTGTCAGTCAGCTTGGCAAGTCCGGACAGGATTGCTTTGCCGCGATCAAGAACCGGGATGTGGACGCCTTGGGAGCTTCGTTCAACCTGTGCTCGTCTGCCTGGAGAAAGATGCTGCCTGCCATCTTTGAGCATCCGACGATCACGCTGCCCGTCATGCAGCGACTGCGTTCCTATCAACGCAAGTACCCGGGCGCCATGCCCTCGGGCTGTGGAGTCGGGTACCTCTACGTGGCATCCTCGGAACCCGTGGAAGGTGGATTTCAGGTCAAGGTCAACCTGGGTTAGGTCACGAGCATGTTGAGCGATAATTGTTATGCGGTGGTCATGGCTGGTGGCGGGGGATCGCGCCTCTGGCCGTTGAGCAGCCGAGACAGACCGAAGCAATTCTTGAAGCTGTTTGGAGGCCGGTCTCTGATCGAATTGACTGTCGACAAGCTGCGCGGACACATACCGGACGAGCAGATCATCATCTTGACGAACGTCAAGTATCGTGCGACAGCGCAAGCGACCCTTCCCCAGATCCCACCGGAAAACTTCGTTTACGAACCCTGCTTGCGCGACACGACCAGCGCCATCGGTCTTGCGGCTACCGTGCTGAGGACAAGATGCGCGGCGGCCACCATGATCATGTTGACCGCAGATCAGATCATTGAACCCGCGGACAGGTTCAATACGGCCATCGCCAGTGCGGCGGCCTTCCTGGAGCTGTATCCGGATCAGTTGGTGGCCTTTGGAGTCGAAGCCGCCGCGCCCAGCACGCTGGTTGGCTGGCAAAAGTTGGGGGAGACCGTTGACTTTCCCGGTTGCGAAATACGCAAGATTACCGCTTTCACGGAGAAACCCGAACTGGAGATCGCACGGCAATACATGAACGAAGGGGGATACTGTTGGAATTCCGGGCAGTTTGCCTGGAAGGCGGAAACGATCCTGACCGAAATCGGCATGCACTTGCCGGAGGCGACGGGGTTGCTGGCGAAGATCGGCCGAGCCTGGAATACGTCGGCGCGCGAACAGGTATTGGCCGAGTTGTATCCCAACATGCCAAACGGCTCGATCGATTACCGAGTCATGCAGAAAACCCACAATGCCTGCAGTATCCTGCTGGCCTGCCGTTGGGAAGACATGGGAACCCACGCTGCGCTGGCAGGGCGAATCGGTGAGAAACGCGGCGAGAATCTCGTCGCGGGCAAGACGTTGGTTTCCGGCAAGCGGAATATCGTTCTGGCCAATACCGAACAAAGCGTCGTCGTGGCCGCTGACAACCTGATCGTCGTGATCACCGAGGACACCGTGTTTGTGGGAGATCGAAACACCGACATGAAGACCGTGGTGGAGTTCGTTGCCGAACAAGAACCAGCTCAAACTTTTGAAGAGAGAGAACTCAACCAGCTACACCGGAACATGAAGCCCTGATCTTTCACCTAATCTTTCACTTCATCTCTTCCCATTGCCTGGGAGCTGGTGAGATTAGGTGAAAGATTAAGTGAAAGATTGGGTGTTCTTCATCCCAACCATCCCAGAGTCACCACGATTACAAGTTTTTGTAGGCTTGAATTCGACATGAGCAGGCTCACCATGAAACCCAAGACCACTTGCGTCTTTGTCCTTTGCATCGGCTCGTTTTTGACGGCCCGTGTCCCCGCGGCTGAAGGCCCGGTGGCCTGGTGGGCGTTCGATTCGGCCGAGGAAAGCGTGGTCGTCGACCGTGGGGCTGATCGCAATGATCGCGTCGAAGGCAACTTCAAGATCATCGGCGGACCCGTGGGGAGTTCGCTGCTGTTCGACGGATTCACGACCGTGATCGAGCGGCCAGCCGCCGCTGCCCCGCGATTGGACGGCGAATTCTCCGTCGAAGCTTGGGTCGCTCAGGGTGCCTATCCCTGGAACTGGTGCCCGATCATCACCCAGCAACGCGACGAACAGGCCGGTTATGCCTTCAGCGTTGGACCGCGGGGTGAGGTTCGGTTGCAGGTGGCCATGGACGGCATGTGGCAGAGCTGTACGAGCGAAGATTGGGTGCTGCCGCTGCGCCAATGGATCCACATCGCTGCCACATTCGATGCCGACAAGGGAATCGTGCTGTACGCCAACGGTGAGCGTGTGGGCACGCTGGAGTTGAAGGGACAAGTGACGTTCGCGCCGGATGTTGGCCTGCGGATCGGCACCAACCATAAACTGATGAAGCCGTCGCACATCCACCGCGAACAGGGCACGGTCGCGTCGTTCTGGTGCCTCGACGGCGCGATCGACGAACTGAAGGTCTACAACCGAGTTCTCTCGTCGGCGGAAGTCGCTCAAGCATTCGCCGACGCGGGGCCCGTCCCGGACTGCGAAATCCAACCGCGGCGGATGCCTTCGGGACCGAAAGGGCTTGGACGCTTTGGTGCGGTCTACTGCAAGCTGAAGTATTACGAGCAGTGGGATGCGCTGTGGCGAGTCGACGAGCATCCCGACGTGCTGGTTCGCTTCGACCAGACGCCGGTCCGCGTCGTCTTCTGGCGAGGCAGCCGCTACTCGCCCGCCTGGGTTACCGACCAGGACCAGTGGATGGCCGACCAGAGCGTCGAGGCGTGGAAGACCGGCGACGCAGATACCGAGGGCTGTTTCGAACACATGCAGGATCGGCTCTGCCGCTACAGCCACGTGCGGATCATCGAAAGCCACGACGCGCGAACGGTCGTCCATTGGCGGTACGCTCCGGTCAGCTCGAAAGACAACCTCTGGAATGTGGACGAGAAGACAGGCCGAGCCTGCTGGATCGACGAGTACTATACGATCTATCCCGACGCGATCGGCGTGCGAAAACCGACCTGGAAGACGGGAACGCTGGGCGGCCCGCGACAGTTTCAGGAATCGCTGCCTTTTACCAACCCCGATCAAACCAACAACGACGTGGTCGAAAGAGATTTCTGTACGGTGGCGAACATGCAGGGCGAGCAACTGACGTTGCGATTCGTCGAGAACCCCGCGAAGACGATCGAGGGCGTGCCCGAGGAGTTAACAATCCAACGCTACAATTTCCGGTCTCCCTACGATCCGGTGATCATCTACGAACGCGGGAACCGCATGCAGTACGTCAAAGACCGCGACATTCGCGGTTACGAACGGCATGGGGCATGCAACCATTGGCCGGTAGGCCAGGCCCGCTGCGACGGACGCACGGCCCAGGCGGCCGACCGCCCCACGCATTTCCTCGGGTTCCCCATTTCCTACCCGCCAGTCCACGAAAAAGACGGTCGCAGTTGGTGGAACGGCATCTACGGGATGACGGACTTGCCAATCGAGAAGCTCGTCACTGTGGCGAAGAGCTGGAATGATCCGCCGCGGCTCGCGCTGAGCGATGGGTTCCAAGATCGCGGATACGATCGGGGGCAACGGGCGTTTGTGCTGCAGCGTTCGGACCATTCGATTGGCGAATTGAAGATCGCCGTGGCTGCCGGGAAAGACCGTCCCGTCTACAATCCCGCGCTGGTGGTCCTGGACTGGGGCACCTCCGGCGCGGCGTTGACGATCGACGGCGAAGGAATAGCCCAGGGCTCGAAGCTTCGCATCGGCCATCGGCATGGGCTCGATGGGTCGGACCTGATCATTTGGATCGAGTACGAAGCAAACGAACCGTTCGAAATCAGATTGAACTCCCACTAGCGCTGCTTCAGGCTGTCGATGGGCGGCTTGCATGTGGCACGGTCTCTCCGAGACCGGCAGCGAGTCTCGGATAGACTTGACCGCATGATTTCCACGGCTATCATACGCACTTGGAGCATCGAACCATGAAGCAACAGATCCGAATTCAGTATGCGGGCAAACAGTACGACGATCTCGTCCAAGCAACGCGCGATGTTCTAAAGGACTTCGACACACTGTTTCCTCGGTACAAGGACCAGGGCTACGAAATCGCTTAGCTTTGTCTAGTGGCAGGGGCACAAGGACGGGAATCCGGCCCTGCAGAAATGCGGGCCGCGCATGCATCTTGAAACCGAAGACACGAATGGGAGAACACGAATCATGAAACGGATCGTTTTGCATACATGCTTGTCCTTGATTGCGACTCTTTCGGTCGCCTCAGAACGCTTACCGGTTCCGCAGCGCGGTTTTATCAGCTCCCAACCGGCGAAAACGTGGGAGGAAGGTCTGATCTGCGGCAACGGCACGATCGGCGTCAACGCCCTGAGCCGCCCGCTGGACGAGCGGGTAATCTTCTCTCATGAGCGTCTCTTTCTACCGATGGGGCCTCCGGTGATGCCTCCCGACCAGTCGGCTCGGCTGTCCGAGATCCGTCGGCTGATCGACCAGGGCTTGTACCAGCAGGCCTGTGAACTCCAGTTCCAGCTCTCGGGGCAGCAAGGCTTTATGTACCCGGACTATTTCGTGCCCGCCTTCGATCTCACGATCCGCACCGGGTCGGTGGGTGAGGTCCGCAACTACGCACGGTCGGTGGATTTCCAGACCGGTGAGACGACCGTGCATTGGGCGGACGATCGCGGGGTGTTCCAGCGACGCATGTTCGTCTCGCGAGCTCGCGGCGTAGCGGTGCTGCTGCTGACGGCACCCAGGTCGGCACTCGACTGCCGGCTCGTGCTGCGGCCGCGAGAGCTGAGCGACGAGTTCAATGCGGATTCCGATGTCAACAAGCGTTCCGATCAGGTCTTCCAAGAGCACATTTCGGACATCAAGAGTGCGGCGGGCGACGGTTGGCTGACCTACGGCAACCGTTTCACCAAAGCCTATCCGGGCAGCATCCATGCTTTGGAAGGCTGCGCGCGGGTCGTGACCACCGGCGGCAGGACCGAGCCGCAGGACGACGGCACGCTGGTCGTCACGGGCGCGGACCGTATCCTGCTGCTGGTCGACATCCGCTTGCTTTACGACCCGCAGAAGTCCGAATCGGAAGAAATGAAGCAGGCCCTCGAAACGCTTCCCGTCGATTACCGCCGACTGCTCGACGACCATGCCAGGCTCCACGGCCCGTTGTTCAATCGGATGCGACTGGACTTGGGCGGCGGCGCCGACCACCAGCGGACCACCGAAGAGCTGCTGGAGCTGTCGACTGATGAGAATCCCAACCGGGCACTGATTGAGAAAGAGTTTGATGCCGCCCGCTACAACATCATCTGCAGCACGGGCGAGTTGCCGCCGACCCTGCAGGGCGTCTGGGGCGGAACCTACGTTCCCGGCTGGGCCAGCGACTTTACCCATAACGGCAATGTCCCCTCGGCCATCGCCTCGTACCTGATGGGCAACATGCCGGAATTGATGCTGGCCTACACCTCGTACATCGAGTCGATCACCCCGGGGATGGAGATCAACGCCAAGCACCTGTTCGGGGCGCGCGGAGTCGTGTTGCCCTCGCGCTCGACGACCCACGGCTTCAACAATGCTTTGAACCCCAACTTTGCCGGCGGCATGTGGGTCGGCGGGGCCGGCTGGGCGGCGCACTTCTTCTATGACTATTACCTGTACACCGGCGACCGGGAATTCCTCGCCAAACATGCCCTGCCGTTCATGGAAAAGGCGGCGGTGTTCTTCGAGGACTATCTGTACGAGGGGCCGGACGGAAGATACGTCTTTTCGCCAACCCAGTCCCCGGAGAACACGCCCGGCAACTCGAACTCGCAGGCCTCCTACAACGCCACCATGGATGTAGCGGTCGCCAAAGAGCTGCTCAGGACCCTGATCTCGGCGTCACGCGAACTGAATCGCAACGAGGACAAGATCCCGGTCTGGCAGGAGATGTTGGACAAGATGCCCGAGTACATGATCGACGACCACGGCATCATCAAGGAGTGGCTCACACCGCGGCTGGAAAACAACGATAACCACCGCCACTGCTCGCAACTGTACCCGTTGTTTGACGGTCTGCCGGACGAGATTGCGCAGAGCCCCGAATTGCAGGCGGCGTTCCGCAAGAGCATCGAGTACAAGCTCGACAAACACTGGAAGAACAACCAGCGCGGCTTCATGTCGTTCGGGCTGGTCCAGCTCGGCCAGGCGGCCACCAGCTTGGGCGAGGGCGAGTTGGCCTACCATTGCCTCAAGCATCTCGTGAACCGGTTTTGGCTGAACAATCTGGCCTCGATGCACAATCACCGCTCGCTGTTCAACATGGATATCAGCGGCGGCATGCCAGCCGTGATTATCAAGATGCTGGTGGCTTCCGATGTGGGAAAGATCCAACTGCTGCCGGCACTGCCCGCCGCCTGGCCTGCGGGCCGTATCGAAGGAATGCTGTGCCGCGGCGCCGTCCAGGTCAATAGCCTGCAGTGGGATGGAAACAAGATCGAAGTAACCTTGACTTCGTCAAAACCACAGACCGTCGTATTGCAACTGCCCGCCGAGATCGCCCAACTGTCGGTCACCGGCGGCACCGCGAAAGTTGATGCTGCGGACCAAGCCAATCGGCGTACCATTGAACTGCCAAGCGCTCAGGCGGTGTCGATGGTCATCGAGCTGAAGTAGTGCTGGTTGTGGCAACCATTCAAAAAGCGGGGCCGCGTTTTGTAGTCACGCAGAAAAACCAAAAGGGGAAAGTCATGAAGAAACTGACAGCAACCCTACTTTTTGTAGTGGGACTGTTCGGCATTTGCGTCTGTAACGCGAGGGCGGCGGAGAAACCACTGAAGGTCTTCATTCTCGCCGGACAATCCAACATGCAGGGGCATGCGCACGTGCGCACGTTCGACGCGATGGACTTGGACCCGAAGACGGCACCAATCCTGAAAGAGATGCGCAGCGCCGACGGCACCGCGCGCGTTTTGGAGAAGACATGGATTTCGTCCATCGGCTCGGCGGAAGACGAGCAGGTGGGCAAATTGACGGCCGGCTTCGGCGCGCAGGAACGGGGGCCCAAGATCGGCCCCGAGTTCACGTTCGGCATCTATCTGCAGAAGCTGCTGGACGAGCCGATCCTGATCATCAAAACGGCCTGGGGTGGGAAGAGCCTGCACACGGATTTCCGACCGCCCAGCGCCGGGCCCTACGAATTCAACGAGTCGCAGTTGGCGGGGTTCGAGAAACAGGGCAAGGATCTCGATGCGATTCGAGCCGAAAAGGCCGAAGCGACGGGCCGCTACTACCGTCTGATGCTCGAACACGTCAGGCACGTCCTGGCAGACATCAAACGGGTTGTTCCCGACTACGACGCCCAGCAAGGCCATGAACTGGCCGGTTTTGTCTGGTTCCAGGGCTGGAACGACATGGTCGATGGTGGTGTCTATCCCCATCGGGACAAACCGGGCGGTTACGACCAGTACAGCGAAGTGCTGACCAAGTTCATCCGTGATGTGCGCAAGGACTTGTCCGCGCCGAAGATGCCCTTTGTGATCGGCGTGATGGGAGTCGGCGGCCCGGTAGATCAGTATCGGCCGGGCGAGCAACGCTATGCCGGCGTGCATCAGAACTTCCGCAACGCCATGGCGGCGCCGGCCGCCCTGCCCGAATTCGAGGGCAACGTCGCCGCGGTGCTGACCGAGAAGTTCTGGGACATGGAGGTGGTCGAGCTGCGGGAAAAAGAAAAGCAGATCAAGCAGCAAGTGGATGAAATCAACCAGCAGGTGAAGGAGGGCAAGCTGACTCGCGAGGAAGGTAGCGCCGCTGTGGAGGAACGGTACGCCCAGACGTTCACTCCGCGCGAACTGGTGATCCTGAAAGAAAGCACCTCGAACTTCGATTTCCACTACATGGGCTCGGCCAAGATCATCAGCCAGATCGGCAAAGCCTTCGCCGAATCGATGGTCGAGATGATGCGCACCCAGCAGCGCGAAGAAAACCAATAAAGCACTGTCGAATGCACCCGCGTCGCGTTTCGCGGAAGGGGTCGGGAGTGGCGCGTTCGATTTGGATGTGCCAAGGCGATCTTTTCGGCCTCGTTCTTGCTCCGGTTTCGCGGCGATAGCGTGCTTCGACACGGGTCTTGAGGACGATCGATGTGGAGGTGCGCAAGCGCCCGGCGCACGAGGCGAAGGATGGCAAGCGAAACCAATCGCGTACCGCTCGCACGGCGGCGGAGACGATTCAAGCCGCGCGGCTGGGATTGCGCGGTCCGTGACGGGCAGGAGTTTTTTTCCGAGTCTTGAAGAGTGGCTGCAAGGTGGAGTCGCGACAGTTCCAGCTTTCCGGACGGCGATTAGGACTGCGGCTCGTTCCATAGCTTGCCTCCAACCGAAATGGAAAACCGTACTGCGCACCGCCAACGTGTGATTGTACACGTTTCTCCACAGTGCGATTATCAAACGAGATTCCGTGTGACGATGGTTTGGGTTTGGAGCAAAAGCTCCGGCATACTAGTTGGATAGCGCCGCTTGATGGCTCGGACACCGGCTCTTTCGCCCCGTCGGGGCCGCAACATATCAGCCCAAGGGCAGAGCGGAGCAGCAATCGCTGCGGAGCGCCGCCCTGGGTTGGGATGGCGTCAGCGGCCGAAGCCCTGAAAGTGGCGAAACAACGAAGGCTCCGATCGTGACCGCCTGTTTCGCCCTTTCAGGGCTGACGGATCCATTCGATAACCTACCCAGGGCGGCGGCAACGCTCGTAGGACTCGCGTTGCCTTGCCGCTGGGCTGATATGTTGCAGCCCCTTCGGGGCGAGGACTTCATTTTGCCGTAAGATTAGACGAACTCCTGCACTGGCACCCGCACATCCACACGCTGGTCACCTGCGGCGAGTTTACCCCGGACGGCGAGTTCCTGGAACTGCCGGAGCTGGACCTGGAGCGGCTTTCGCCTGGCAAGAAACCGTGTTCGCGCTGTACCTGGCCGAGGAGAAGATCGAGCCGGAAGTGGTCGAGAACATGCGCACTTGGCCGCATTCCCCATTTCCCTGCTTAGCCTCAGTCCTGTGGCAGAAAAGCAATTTCCTATCAAGCGTTGACAATCGAACGAAGACGGCGCAAACTGATCCCCCCGATTCGAAGTCGCTTTCGGACGACTGCTTCCACAAAGAAAGGGCAGGTAACTACGATGAAAAACTTACCTCGCAAAACCGTATGGTTGCTGGTCGCCGCGGTGACGGTTTCGCTGTTCTTGACGACATGGGCACCTGCGGCGGAACCGCCGTTACCAACCGCCGGTCCGGATTTCACCCGGGGCGAGAGCATCCCCGAGGGATCGACCCACGACTGGAACTTAGGGCCGACCGGCGCCCGCGGGTGGATGGTCAGCAACAAGATGGAGACCAGCGAGGCGAGGCAGGTCTATGTCACCGAAGTGGACCAAGGGGCTCCTGCCGAAGGTGTGCTTGGGCCGGGAGATGTGATTCTTGGAATCGGTGACCGGCCGTTCGCCGACGATCCGCGGACGGAACTGGGCAAGGCCATCGGCGCGGCGGAAGCCGCGGACGGGAGCTTGTCTTTGATCCGTTGGCGAAGCGGCCAGACGACCACGGTCGTGTTGCGATTGCCCGTCCTGGGCGCCTACAGCGCGACCGCTCCGTTCGACTGTTCCAAGTCGACACGCATCTTCGAGCTGGGCTGCGAGGCGCTGGCTCGGAAAATGAAGGCGAACCTGAATGCCGGCAATCCGATCGAACGCTCGCTCAATGCGCTGGCCCTGCTTTCCAGCGGCAAGCCGGAGTACCTGCCGCTGGTCCGCCAGCAGGTCCAGTGGGCTTCGCAGTATTCGGACCCCGGGCGGCGCGAGCTGCACTCGTGGTGGTACGGGCCCATCAACATGCTGCTGGCCGAGTACGTCCTGGCCACCGGAGACCGCAGCGTACTGTCCGATCTGGGACGAATCACCATGGAAATCGTTCGCGGACAGAGCGAGGTTGGTTCGTGGGGGCACCGGTTTGTGCAGCCGAATGGGCGACTCGCCGGCTACGGCATGATGAACGCCCCGGGTGTGCCGCTGACCGTTTCGCTGATCCTAGCGCGCGAGGCCGGTGTCGACGATCCGGAGCTGGACGAAGCGATCGCGAAGAGTGCGCGGCTGCTTCGCTTCTACGTCGGCAAGGGCAGCATCCCCTATGGCGACCACCATCCGTGGCTCCAGACGCACGACGACAATGGCAAGAATGGAATTGCCGCGCTGATGTTCCACCTGCTCGGCGACGCCGAGGCCACCGAATACTTCTCGTGGACGAGCGTCGCTTCGCACGGCGGCGAGCGCGACGAGGGGCACACGGGCAACTTTTTCAATGTGCTCTGGGCCATGCCGGGCATCGCGCTGTCGGGCCCGCATGCCACCGGTGCTTGGATGCAGGAGTTCGGTTGGTACTACGATCTGGCGCGGCGTTGGGACGGAACCTATCTTCACCAGGGACCGCCTGCGGCAAGGCCCGACTCCTACCGCGGTTGGGACTGCACCGGCGCCTATCTGCTGGCCTATGCCCAACCGCTGAAGAAGCTGTATCTCACCGGGAAGAAGCCAAGTGTGGCAGAGCAGGTCGACGCGGGTACGGCGCGGCGTCTGATTGAAGACGGTCGCGGCTGGAGTCCTCGATTGCGTCTGGCTGCCTACGCCGAACGCAGCGACGTGCAGCTTTTCGCCGGCTTGAGAAGCTGGTCGCCCGTCGTCCGCGAACGTTCGGCCATCGAACTAGCCGCGCGCGACGGCGATCCCGCGCCGCAACTGATCGCGATGCTCGACGACGGGGACCTGCATACCCGTCTGGGTGCTTGTCAAGCCCTGATCCTGTTGAAAGAGCGTGCCGCCCCCGCGGTGCCGGCGCTGCAGAAGACGCTTCGCGCCGACGATCTGTGGCTCCGCATCAAAGCTGCCGAGGCGTTGGCAAGTATCGGCAGCCCGGCGATGTCCACGCTGCCGGACCTGCTGACGATGCTTGCGGAATATGATCTCCAGGCTGACCCGCGCGGCATGCAACAGCGTTATCTGTGTTTCGCGCTGTTCAATCAACGCGGCGGAATGCTGAGCCGTTCGCTGGATGGTGTGGATCGCCAATTGCTTTATGCGGCGGTCAAGGCCGGGCTTCGCAACCAGGACGGACGCGCTCGCGGGAGTATCGGATCCGTTTACCAAAACCTGACGTACGAGGAAGTCGAGCCGTTGTTGCCCGCCATCTACCAGGCGGTGATCGAACCGGCGCCGAGCGGCATCATGTTCGCGGACGGCATCCGGTTGAGCGGTCTGGAAATCCTGGCGAAGCACCGCATTCAGGAGGGCATGGCGCTGTGCCTGGATGTCATGGAGATCGACCGATGGGGCAAGCAAAGCCGTATCCCCCGCTGCCTGAAGGCTCTTCAGACGTACGGGGGAGCCGCTCAGCCGATGTTGCCCAGGCTGGTGGAACTCGAACAGCAACTGCGGGCTCACCCGGAAGCAAAGTCATTGGCATCACACATCGACTTGGTCCGTCAAACCATCACCGTAATCCAGGCCGACCAGCTGTCGCCCAAACCGCGCAGCTTGCGCGATCTTGCGGAGACCGGCAGTTGAAATGGCGACAGTTTGGTGGAAGCTTTCGAATCGGCAGAAAGAACAAGAAAGGCGGATGAATGAAAACGGTTGCTCATTTTCTGTGCTTCTTCATGATCGGTATCGTCGGCGCGGTTGCCGGGCCTGATCTTTGTGCTCAAACCTCGCCGAAGATCATGCTCAAAGAAGCGGAATCACGACTGCGCGCGATCTACGATCGGGACGAGTTCCGCGCCAAAGGATTCCGCGGCGAGTGGCTTTCGGACAGTTCGGGCTATACGGTTTTGGAGTCGGCGCCTGATGGGAAAGACCAGGTGCTGGCACGTTACGAGGTTGCCAGCGGCAAACGTACCGTGCTGGATCCACCAGATAGGCAAAGGGCCGGCAGGTCCGACAGCATTTCTCCGGATGGTCGGAGCGTCCTGTTCTCGGAACGAGGGAACCTGGTCGTGCGGGATCTGAGCAGCGACCGCAGAATCGCGCTCACACAGAACGCCGCCGACAGTGCGGTGTCGAATGATCGGGCAGTCTGGAGCCCGGACGGAAAGTGGATCGCCTTCGTGCAATCGGATGATACCAATGTCAAACTCCGGCCCGTCCTTGTTCCGGGCGATCCGTCGTATCCGACCGTTCGAGAGGTCCGTTTCGCCAGGGTGGGCGAGGCCATAACGACACTGCGTGTCGGCATCGTTGATGCCCTGGGAAAGGAGACGCGCTGGCTGCCCCTTGCCATACCGGTGGAAGGTTTCTACTTGGGACAGGTCGACTGGGCGGGTAACTCGGATGAACTACTGATCGAAAAGCTGAGCCGATTCCGGGACGAGCGCGAGTTTCTCCTGGCCGATGTCCGCAGCGGTGCCATCCGGCGCATTTTTCACGAATTCGATCCGGCCTGGGTCGTCGCCAGCTATAACACAAATGGCGGCCTGAAGTGGATTCGTGACGGCCAGGCGTTCATCGTGCTGAGCGAAAAGGACGGTTGGCGGCGCGCCTACGTCTACTCGCGCGACGGCCAGGAACTGGAAATCCTGACACCGGGTGCTTGCGACATTATCGAACGCGCCGTGGTGGACGAAGCGGGTGGCTGGTTCTACTACTACGCATCGCCGGACAATGCAACTCAGAAGTATCTCTACCGTGTGCGTCTGGATGGAACGGGAGCGTTCGAACGAATCACCCCTGGGGACCAACCCGGGACACACGACTACGACTTCTCCCCGGACGGCCGATGGGCATTCCACACCTACTCGGCCTTTGACACTCCGCCCATCATCGAACTTGTTCAATTGTCGGAACATCGAGTCGTGCGCGTGCTGGAAGACAATCAAGCGTTGCGTGCGACGATGGCGTCAACGATCTTGCGGCCGACCGAATTCTTTCAGCTTGAAATCGGTGACGGCGTGGTGATGGATGCGTGGATGATCAAACCCAGCGACTTCGATTCCTCAAGAAAATACCCCGTTTTCGTCTACGTGTATGGAGAGCCGCATGCACAGACCGTGCTGGACGCCTGGGGCAGAGTCCACGCGGACTACCATCGCCTGGTCGCCGACCTTGGCTATTTGGTGGTATCCATCGACAACCGAGGCACACCGGCGCCGAAAGGGGCCGCGTGGCGACGGACCATTTTCGGCAGTCTGGGCCCCCTGTCCACGGAGGAGCAGGCAGCGGGCGTGAAAGAACTCGCTCGCACCCGGCCGTACGTCGACCTGTCCCGGGTCGGCATCTGGGGTTGGAGCGGTGGCGGCTCGAACACCCTGAACGCGATGTTCCGCCAGCCGGACGTCTATCACGTCGGGATCGCCGTCGCCCCCAAACCGCAGCCGCATCTTTACAATGCATGGTTTCAGGAGATCTATATGGAGACCCCTGAGACGAATCCCGACGGATACCGCGAGTCTGCACCAATCCACTTTGCCGAAGGTTTGCAAGGAGATCTTTTAATCATCCACGGCACGGGCGAGACCAACACGCATCTTCAGATCACCGAAGGGCTGGTGGATCGCCTGATCGAACTGGGCAAACCGTTCGACTACATGGCGTATCCCCATCGTGACCACGGACTCCGCGAAGGCCGCGGCACGGCGGTCCATCTGCGAATGCTCATGACGCGGTATCTGATCGAACACCTGCCGCCTGGCCCGCGGTAAACAGCGTTCGATCAATTGCTGTCGTGGCGAAACTCGGAAGGACGCAATGGCCGCGGGAGCATCGGACACCAGCCTGAGCTATCGCGTCGAACCGCGGCGGCATCGTGCCGCCGTCTGGTGAATGATCTCGCCGGCCCGTCGCACGTCCGTCTCGGTGACGTCCAAGTGCGTGACGGCTCGGATCTTGGCCGGGCCGATTGCCAGGACGAGCACACCAGACTCCTGCAACGCCGCAGCCAGCTGCGCCGCAGTGGCCAGCGCCGGATCGATGCGAAAGATTACCATGTTGGTGTCGATCTCCGGCGGGTCCAACTCCAGCCCTTCCACGGCGCGAATCGCCTCGGCCAACAATCCGGCATGGGTGTGGTCTTCGGCCAGGCGGTCGATGTGATGCTCCAGCGCATACACCGCGCCGGCCGCGATGATTCCCGCTTGCCGCATCCCGCCGCCCAAGAGTTTGCGGTGGCGGCGCGCCAGACGGATCAGTTCGCGGGGACCGGCCAACGCCGACCCGACCGGGGCGCCCAGCCCTTTGCTGAAACACACGCTCACCGTGTCAAAGTGATGCGTCCAGTCCCGTAGCGGGATGCCGCTCGCCACGACCGCGTTGAACAGGCGGGCACCGTCCAAATGCCGCCGCAGGCCGTGCTGGTCGGCCCATCGGCAGATGTCGGCCAGGTTCGGGTACGGCTGGACCCGGCCGGCGCCTCGATTGTGCGTGTTTTCCAGCCACACCATTCGCGTCCGCACCATGTGCTCGTTGTCGGGGCGAATCAAATCCCGCAACTGCTCGACATCCATGACGCCGTATCGGCCTGTGACGGTCCGGGTCGCGACGCCCGTCAGTTGGGCAAAGGCTGCTTGCTCGTAGTTGTAGACGTGGCTCTCCACGTCGCAGATGAATTCGTCCCCCGGTTGACAGTGCAGCCGTACGGCGATCTGGTTGGCCATCGTCCCGGAGGGAACGAAAATCGCCGATTCCTTGCCCAGCAACTCGGCGCAACGCGTCTGGAGACGGTCCACGGAGGGATCGACGTCGATCACATCATCGCCCACGTCGGCAGCTGCCATCGCCGCCCGCATTTCCAGCGTCGGTTTGGTCACGGTATCGCTGCGCAAGTCGATGGGGTTTGGCATCCGCGGCTCCTCGTCCAGGTTCCCAGGTGCAGCCTTCAAGCTTGCCGGAATTGGCTGCTCTCGGTCACGACGCCATGGCCACGGCGGTGGGGCGGCGTTTTTCGGCTCGCTCGGTCTCCAGGGCCAGCCGCATTTTGACGCTCCAGCGTCCCTCGGCGTCGGGACGGACGAGCCAATGCGGCAGCACCGTAACCGATTGGTGGACGAGTTCGATGCCGGATTCGGACTGGCTGACCGTCCCGACGGGGAAGGCCCAAATCATCGTTGGTGCGCCCAGTTCCAGCCGCACGTCCAGCCCCAGCCACTCGTCCACCAATTCCAGCGCCGTGGCGTCGTAGAGATCCAGTTCCGCCCCCAGGTGGCCCAGTCGCGAACCGTCGTCCGCTTGAAAGTAGCGGTCGTCGGCGCCGGACGGCATCCCGGCGAAATTGAACTCGACGCCGAAATGCAGCTCCGCATCCGGCGGAAGCCCTTCGATCCGATAGGCAATGTCCAACACCGACGAGCCCGTTTCGAGCGTGACGCCCTTGGTGATCTGCAACGGAATCCCCCAGGCATTGCCGTGCTTGCTCATTTGAACCTGGATCTTGTCCGCATTCCTTCGCAGCTTGGCATCGTACAACCCGCCCGCAAAATCGCCACGTTCCATGGCGTCGCCAGTGACCACGGCCGGCAATTCCACGCCGTTGTCGTAGAAGTGATCGACCAGGCTCTTGCGGGGATAGCGGTCGTAGCGCAGCAAACGATCCAGCCCGGCCTGTTTGAAGACCACGCGATCGTGAATACTGGCACAGTTGTCGCCCTCTCCCGACGGACCGGCCAATACTTTGCGATGATAGGCTTCCGGCCGCCGGGACAACGTCGCCAGCACGTTGTGGCAAATGGAACGGACGTCCAACTCGTACATCTGCCCACCCGCCGCCGGCGCCAGCAGGGCGACCAGCTTGTCGTTGATCAAGCAGACCTCTTGACGGGCGTCAAAGTTGTAATCGTCCACCGTCGCCTCGACGTGCCCGTTGCGTTGCCCGTTCGAGGTGGCGTTGTCCAACAGGTTGTCGGCCGCGATCAAGTGGTTGTACACTGCGTTCCGCAGATGCGGCAGATAGATTCCGCCAAAGGCCCCGTGCCAATAACTGCAGTTGCACTGGCCGCGGTACAACTCGCGACGGGCCCATTGAAAGTCGTCGCCACTGGCACCGGCGCGTTCGGCTTGCTCCAAACGCTGGCTGACCATCATCATACGGCTGTACATCTCGTTCGCTTCGGGGTACTTGACCTTAAAGTTCCGCCAAAACCCGCCGCGAACGAACGGTTTGATTCGCGGCCATCGCTGGTCATGCTCCAATTCGTGGACGGCGCTTTCATAGGCCAATTGCTGCGTGACCGGCAGCGACCATTCCGTCATTTCCCGATAGCTGCAATCCGGCAGATAGATCTTGCCTAGCGGCGGAACCCGATCCACGGCTTCGGACAGCGTGGTCGATTTCAGCCACTCGCGGTTCGCGGCCAAGGCATCGAAGAAACGCCGCAGCCAACCATCCTGGAAGCAATGCTTGTGCGTGCCGGGCCAGGTGCCGAACTTCTCGCCGTCGTCGCCGAACACCGCAACGGCCTGCGGATGCTGCGCTGCAACCTGGCGAAGATACTCGACCGTTTCGTGCGGATCGCGGAAGGGGATCAAGTAACGCAGACGCTCGCTGCCCGGGAAAATGCTCAGTGTTTGCCCGTCGTCCTCGGTGACGTAGTAACCGTGCAACCGCTCTTCGCTCAGCCCCGCGTTGCGAAAATGGAAATCGTCCAACACCGTGTATTGAATGCCCGCACGGCTGACATCGCTGGTCAGCGATTGTTCCCACACCCGCTCCGGAATCCACATCCCGCGGATCGCCCCGCCCAGGCGCCGCTCGAGCCACTCGGAATACGTCTGGATCTGGCCCTGCCGGTCTCGGGACGGAATCATCGTCAAGATGGGTTCATAGAAGGCCCCGCCGATGATCTCGATGCGCCCGGCGGCGACCAGCGCCGCCAGCCGCTCCAAGTACTCGGGATGATGTTCGTCCAGCCATTCCATCAGCGGTCCGCTGGTGTGCAGCGATATGCTCAACGCATCGTAGGGCTCGAAAACATCCAGGAACGGGAGGTAGCTCTCGCGATAGGCCGCATCGAAAACGTGGTGAAAGTTTCCGATGGGCTGATGGTTGTGCAGAACGAGGCAGAATCGGATGGATGTGCTCATGGGTCGCGCCAGTTTCCTTACATCCCGCCGCGACAGCGAACCCAAATGGCAAGCGGTCGCAGCTTTGACGGCATTCACAAGACCCTGCAGGACGCGCGCAGTTTGCCGGCCGCGTCTTCAGGAGATACGGTATTGATATAATCGCCCGCCCCCCATTCAAACCCTGCAGTTTTCGTGAGCCTGGGAAAAAACTCTAGATGCCAATGGAAATAGCTTACGGGAGAAAGCCGAAACGGAGAAGTGTGAATCAGGAAATTAAACGCGGGGCTGTCCAAGGCAAATTCCGTGCGCGCTACGATATCCCTCACGGCCCTCGCCAGTTCCCTAATCTCCCTATTTTCCACCCGTTCAAAGCTGCAATCGTGCCGCTTGGGCAAAACCCAGATTTCGTAAGGGAATTGGCTGGCGAACGGGCAAAAGGCCACGAATGCCTCGCTGTCGAACACAACCCGTGCGCCGTCCGACAACTCGGCCTCGATCATCGCGCAGAACACGCACTGCCCATGTCGTTTGAAATAGGCGTCGGATCGAGCCAGCTCGGATTGAATCTGGGTGGGAACCAGTGGCGTGCCAATCAATTGGCTGTGGGTATGTTCGAGCGAAGCACCGGCCGCCGAGCCGGAGTTTTTGAACAGTTGTCCATAGGCGATGCGGGGATTGGAGCGAAGGGTTCGCAGGCGGTCGCGGTAAGCCAGGAAAACGAGTTCCGCTTGCCGTTCGTCCAAGGCTCCGAAGCTGAGCACATGATCCGGCGCCTCGATGATGACTTCATGCACTCCGAACCCTGGGCTGATTTCGTACAAGGCGGAATCGGTTGTCAGCGGGCGCTCGTCGGCGTCGAGAGCCGGGTACTTGTTTTGCACGACGCGCACCTGCCATGCGGAATCGTCGGAAATCAGGCCGTGCCAGTCGTATGCGGCCACGGCGGCGGGGGTATCCGCCTCGTGGCCGCGACAGAACGGACAACGTTGTGGCGGACGTTCGCCGCGCCCCGAGGCGAACTGTTCGGGGCGCAGTGCGCGATTCGGGGCGATGATCACCCAATGGTCGGACACGGGATCTTTGCGGAATTCCGGCATCGCTCGAGCCCCTCAGAACGGTCGCATCGCCAACACGCGTTCGCGCCACAGCTGGTCGAAGGTCGCAATCGGCATGTCGACCAGGCGCGTGAAACGGGCCGCGGGTCCGAAATCGTCCGCGTTCCGGAGAAACGCATCGAGGACGTCCGGCCGAAAGCGGTTCTGTTCAAAGACGAGATAATACGCCAGCCCCCAGGAGTACAGGTAGTAGCGCTGGGCAGAACGGCTGGACGACGGATTCAAGAAACTCTGTTCGTCGGCCAGGAGCACGGCCTGGATCGTCAAGGGTTGCTCGCCGCGCAAATCGTTCTGTAATTCGGCCAGTCGCTTGCGGTCCGGTGCATCGATTCGCAAACTGTCCGCCTCGATCTGGCCGGTTTCGAAAATCTGCGCCAAGCCTTCGTTCAGCCAGTGAGGCAAGGTCATGCCATCCTCGGAGCAGACATAATTCTCGACATACGCATGAAACGCTTCGTGGTACAGTTGCGCAAACATCTGATCGGTGACTTTGCCAAACAATGCCTCGTTCCGGACGGTGGCCAAATCCAGCCGACTCATCGCCTCGTCGTACTCACGCTGCCAAGCGGCGGTCCGCAGTTTGACCTCTTGGTCGATCTGTCCGGACGAGTAGCCGCGCTGCTGCATCTGCTCGATCAGCGTTGCCAGCCGCTGGGAAAAGGCACGCTTCAGCATCTTGTACTGGCCGCGGACATCTTTGTTTTGCGATTGCGTCTGCTGCAGACGGCGATTGAACGAGTTCAATTCGCCTCCCGCGACGACCAGATTTTGCGGCCGGGAGAACCAAGCCGGACTGGCGAACGTCAAGCCGTATTCGCGGAGGTGCCTCTGATACTCGTCCGTGGAGCCAAAGATCAGCAACCGCAACCCCGTCCGGTGCTGGCGCGTGGGCGGCAACAATTGTCGATACGCGCGGAAGATCTGTTCGGCGCGGACCACGCAACGGCGAACCGTCGTCTCGTCCGCGGTGCTCTCCAGTTGGAACCAAGGCCCCTCGTAAGTCCAGACCTCCCCCGCGTCGCCCGCCGCTCTTTGCAGCGCGACGTTGTCCATTCGGCCCGCTTCGATTCTGGCCCGGTTCCGAAACTGCTGAAACCTGGCCAACAGGCGTTCGCGATCCTCGCCGCTGGTCAGCGTCTTCTTCGCCACTTGATCCGGCGTGACGGGACGAATGACCGCAAACATCGGCTTACCGGGAGGCCGAAAAATCTCCGCGAACTCGATTTCCGCGGGGCGTTCTGCCTGGACCAACCCCCGATACACCGAGCCATCCTGCAATTCCAGGACGTCAAACGTCCACTCCGATGTGGCTTTCGCAGCTTCATCCCGGGCGGTCACAACACACCGGCCGTCAGCGTCCTTCGGCACCGCGTCGGACGTCAGCGGAGGCGGAACCGCTGCGAGCAAGAAGATCAGCGAGTAGGGCGAGACGAAAGCCACCGGGACGCGGTACCTCTAATGCGGCCGATACAATTCCACGCTGGTATCGCCAATGTAACCGATCGTCAACCGTTCCTTCAACTCGACTGCATCCGCGGGCCAGTAGGACGGCGCGGGCAGACCGGCCATCGTGTAGGTTGTCACGTGGCCGTCGAGGAACGAAACGCAGGCCACCTTGCCGCCGTGCCGGAAATGCGTACCGGGGGCGGTGAAGTAATCGTAGTCGTCGGGCCCCTGGATGTAAAAGTTTTCCGTGGCTTTCAGTACCGGGTCGCCGGCCCAGGGAAGCTGGATGCGGGCCGAATCGGAAAAGACCACCGTGCGCGACGTGGCAGGAAAATCGGCCAGCCGTTTGGTGATCACTTCGGGAAAGTAATTCGGCGGCGGGTAATACGTCGTGCCGAGGTTCTGATTGTAGCCGTAGCCTCCGTTCTGGCCGTTGTACAACAGGGTGATATTCGAGCGGTCCAGGGACGGGCAGCGAAATGCGCCCCGATTGTTCTCGATGTACGGACAGATCATCCCCAAGGTGATTTCCACCTCGTTGGTTGAGAAATCCACCTCGCCAAACCACGTCACGGATTTGGGATAGCCCGGCAGCATCGCCACCGGCAGCACGCGATGGATGTCGTGATACATCTGCACCGCCAGCGTGTTTTGCTTGAGGTTGTTCTTGCACTCGGTCGTCCGCGCGGCTTCCCGCGCGGCTTGAATCGCCGGCAACAGCAGTGCCACCAGGATTCCAATGATGGCGATTGAGACCAGCAGTTCGATCAGCGTAAACCCTCGACGGACCATACCCGCTCCTTTCGACTCCGCAAGCCGGTTGCGCAGCGGCCGATTCGCGCGCCAGTGCTGCCGCTTGCGGAGCCCCGGAAAACAACCGGGGAAACAAAACGTCAGATGATGAAGACTGTCCCGCGCAGTCCACCACGTGTTTCGCGTTGGTAGGTCTTCTGACTTCCGAGCCCAGACAGCCCGGCCTTCTCGCCGCACACGTTGCGGCAATGGCCGTCAAGATTGGGCCGTCCTTCGTACCTCGGTCACAGCGGCGGGGCCGTTCCGGAATTTCACCGGATTCCCTGTTTGTCGGCCCCTCAGCGGAGCGGCCGACCACCAACGCCTCAAGTTCACTTTCGGAAAGTTATCACAAGCGGAGCCGGCTGTCAAAGGTCCTGACCGGATGCGGTCCCGATCAGCTGCCACAGAGGGGTTCCTTCTTCTCGGTCAGGCGTTCGCATTGCGGTGCCATCTCGGCGTTCAACTGCTTGAATTCCGCCCACTCTTCCGGCAGGTTGTCCTCATGGAAGATCGCCTCCACCGGGCACTCCGGGACGCAGGCTTCGCAGTCAATGCATTCTTCGGGGTGGATGTACAGCATCTGCTCGCCCTCGTAGAAGCATTCGACCGGGCAAACCACCACACAATCCGTGTATTTGCAGCCGAAGCAGGGTTGGGCAACGATGTGAGCCATGACCGATGATCTCCTTGTCGTGAATTCAGAACCGTGCTTTTCGCCGCAACTGTACGACGACAAGCCTTTACCACAAAACAACTTGCACGAGGCGAACCCTCCCAGACACCCGCATCGTATTACCGGGACCCAGTGCTGTCAAGCCGCTTTGCGGGAACTCGCTGACCGGATGCCGCGACAAAATGTTAGGCTTGCTTCACAGTCCGTATCATCATAAAATCAAGGTAGATTGGGAGTTCGGTTGATGACTCCGGCAGCTTGTCGATAGGCGGTCATGCGCACAACTTTCACCAGCGAAGGTATCCACACGTGGCGCTTCTTGAGATAGATCGAAAGTTGCTGCAGCGATGCCTGAGCCGCGAGCCTCACGCTTGGGAAGCGTTTGTCGAGCGGTTCCTCGGGCTGATCTTGCATGTGGTTCGGCACACGGCCAAGTCGCGATCGTTGCAGATCGGTCCGCAGGATGAGGAGGACTTGGTCGCCGAGTTTTTTGCGACGGTCGTCCGCGATGACTTTGCGCTGCTCAGACGATTCCGCTTGGAAAGCAGCCTGGCCACGTATCTGGCGGTGGTGGCCCGTCGCGTCGTGGTTCGCGAGTTGCTTCGACGCTCCTTCCCGTCGCGGCTGAGCGACACCGTCGCGCCCCATCTGGCCTTCGAGAGCCTCGCCGATGCAAGGGCAGAATCGCCCGAGCGACGGATGAGCAATCGCGAGGAAGTCGAACGGCTGATGAGCGGCCTGACGGGTTCCGAGGCAGACATCGTGCGCCTGTATCATCTGGAAGGCAAGAGCTACCGCGAAATCAGTTCCACCATCGGGATCCCGGAAAACAGCATCGGTCCGACGCTCAGCCGAGCCCGTGCCAAGATGCGGCAACTGACGGCCGATTCGTCCGCGTGAGGCGTGGGATCTCAAGCCGCCCCGCCGTGTTGCCGTTTTGCTGCTTCGAGCGTGTTGACCAGCAGCATGGTTACTGTCAGGGGACCGACGCCGCCCGGCACGGGTGTCAGAAAGCCGGCAACCTCTTTGACCGCCTCGAAATCGACATCCCCGACCAATCCGGATTCCGTGCGATTGATTCCCACGTCGACCACGACGGCCCCCGGTTTGACCATGTCGGCGGTAATGAACTTGGGGCGGCCGATCGCGGCGATCAACAGATCGGCCGATCGCGTCACGCCTGGCAAATCGGCGGTCTGCGTGTGACAGACCGTGACCGTCGCATTGGCTCCGTCGGGGCCGACGGTGGAATTGCGATTCATCAGCATCAGGGCCATCGGTTTGCCCACGATATCGCTACGGCCGACGATCACGGCGTGCTTGCCGCAGGTCGTGATTCCGGCCCGGTGCAACAGCTGGGAAATGCCATGCGGCGTGCAGGGCAAGTAGCGGGGCCGTCCTTGGGCGATCAACCCCACATTTTCCGGGTGAAAGGCATCCACGTCTTTCAGCGGAGCGATCGCATCCAGCACGCGGGCTTCGCGGATATGGCCGGGCAATGGCAACTGCACTAGAATACCGTGGATGGTTGGATCCTGGTTAAGCTGTTCGATCAACTGCAGCAGCTGTTGCTCGCTGGTCTGGCTGCCAAGCCGGTGTACATGGCTATCCAGGCCGACCCGTTGGCAGGCTTTTTCCTTGTTCCGAACGTAGACCTCACTGGGCGCAAAATCGCCGACCAGAATTGCGGCCAGCGTCGGGCGGATTCCACTATGGTCGACAAATGCCGTGACTTGGCCGGCTAATTCGCTACGAATCTGCTCGGCAATCTGTTTGCCATCCAAAAGGGTTGCTGTCATGGTATCGTCCTTGGTGTATCGTCCTTGGTTTGTCAGCCTAATGTAGCGGCGAGCTTGAAAATCCCCCCGGGCAAGCGGGAGGCACCAGAACACCTTTGATAGCATTTCACGGTTTTCCAATCAAGGCCCGCAAAATGCACCGCAAAATGCACGTGGCGTTTCGGCCGCCCGCCCCAGGCGGGCCGCCGTCAGGCGGTCGTCCCACGCCAGGAACAAAACGTGGACTGGCGTGGCAGCTCGCGTATGCCAGCGTTATACTAAGGCCCGCGTGGACTGCAAGTACGCATCTTCGCAAAGCGTTTTCCTGGGAGCCATAGAATCACCATGTCTGAAGCAAAGCGAAGTCCCGTCGAAATCCTCAAAGAGCAGAGCAACTACCTACGCGGCGCGATCGGCCAAGAATTGCAGGACGCTGGCGATTGTTTCAGCAAAGACAGCGTCCAGTTGCTCAAGCACCACGGCAGCTACCAGCAGGATAACCGCGACGAGCGGGCGGCGGCGCGCAAGTCGGGAGACAGCGGCAAAACGCATAGCATGATGGTCCGTACGAAAGTCCCCGGCGGCCAGTTGACCAGTCGCCAGTTGTTGGCTGAACTGGATCTGGCAGACGAATTGGGCAGCAGCACACTCCGTCTGACCAGCCGTCAGGCCCTGCAACTGCACGGGATTCTGAAGGGCAATCTCCGCGAGACGATTCATCGGATCAACGAGGTCCAGTTGACGACGCTGGCGGCCTGTGGCGACGTTCAGCGGAATGTCATGGGCTGCCCCGCTCCGTATGCGGATCCGCTGCATCAGCAACTGCAACGCCTGGTCCATGCCTTGTCGGAGCATTTCACGCCACGCACCCCGGCTTACCATGAATTATGGGTCGAGGACCCGGAAACCGGCCGACGGGAATTGGCCGGCGGACGGGTCGAACAAACCGAAGACGAGGTTGAGCCGATTTACGGCAAGACCTACTTGCCGCGCAAGTTCAAAACGGCTGTCGGCTTTGCATCGGACAATTGCGTCGACATCTATACGCAGGACCTGGGTTTTTTAGCGGTCGTCTGCGATGGCGAGATTATCGGCTATAACGTCCTGACCGGCGGTGGCATGGGGGTGACTCCCAGCAACAAGGCGACGTTTCCCGCGCTGGCCAAGCGTTTGGCCTTTGTGCCGCCGGATCGGGTGATGCGGGTTGCTGAGGCGGTCGTCAAGGTCCAACGCGATTTTGGCAACCGCGCGGACCGCAAGCTGGCACGGATGAAATACTTGATTCACAGCTGGGGATTGGAAAAGTTCAAAGCTCAGGTCGAGGAGTATTACGGCGAGCCTCTAGCGGCTCCCCACCCCGACGACGTCACCGGCTTCGACGATCACTTGGGATGGGATGACCAAGGCGACGGAAAATGCTTCTACGGTCTGAATATCGAGAATGGCCGCATCCAAGACAACGAGCAAGTCCAACTGAAGTCCGCGCTGCGGGAGATCTGCCGAACTTTCGCGCCGGGCCTCCGCTTGACGTCGCACCAGAGCATCCTGCTGACCGACTTGGAGCCTGCGGCAAAACCCGAAATCGAGCGAATTCTGCGGGGGCATCGAGTCCGACTGTCTGCGGAAACCTCTACGGTTCGCCGTTGGTCGATGGCCTGTGTGGCCTTGCCCACCTGTGGATTGGCGATTACCGAAAGCGAGCGGGCGCTGCCCGGCATCATGGACCAGTTCGAGACGGAGTTGGCTCGACTAGGACTTTCGCACGAAGCATTCACCGTCCGCATGACCGGTTGCCCAAACGGTTGCGTCCGGCCCTATAATTCCGAGATCGGTTTGGTCGGCAAGGCCGTCGGCAGATATACGATGTACCTGGGCGGACGCCTGGTCGGCGATCGGCTGAGTTTTGTGTACAAAGACCTTGTTCCGGCGGCGGAAATCGTGTCAACGCTGGTGCCGTTGTTCGTGTATTTCAAAGGCGAACGCGTCGCGGACGAGTCGTTTGGGGATTTCTGTCACCGGAAAGGGAAAGAGGATTTGACGGCTTGGGCGGATCAGTACCGCGCCGGCGAGAGTTAGTGTCAACGCCAACCGCGTAATCGGAGCAGCAGCATGGCGACCAAGTGGTTTTACAAACAGGGCGGGAGAACCATCGGCCCGATTTCGAATCTGGATCTGTTGGCGAAAGTTCGCAGCGGCGAAGTCGTCGTGGGCTCGTGGGTCCGCAAAGACGATTCGGCGTGGTTTCCGGCGGAAGACGTCAATGGCCTGTTCGAAACCGCGTTTCGCGACCAGCCGGGAAAGATCCGGAAAGAATCGAACACCGAGTACCACGGCGACTGAGGCCCGGGGGGCGGAAGCTGCCCTCACGCACCAGCCGCATTGGAAAGGCAGGCGGATGGAAACCGGAAATTTGCAGCTGGCGATTCGACAGATCGAATTCGCCCGCAGCTATACCGCAACTTTGTTGGACGGTTTGTCCGATGACGATTGGTTTCGGCAGCCGAGCGAAGGGATTACGAACATCGCCTGGCAAGTTGGCCATCTGGCGATGGCCGAATACGGATTGTGCTTGTTTCGCTTGCGTGGACGGCGGGCCGAGGACTTGGACTTGATGTCAGGCAAGTTTCGCAAACAGTTCAGCAAAGGCTCCCAGCCCGCCCCCGAGCCGGCCCACAACCCGACGCCTGACGAGTTGCGCCAAGTGCTGGAACGTGTGCATCAGCAGGTGCTGAGCGAACTGGCCGCCGCCAGCGAGCAGCAATTGGACGAAACGATCGACGAACCGTATGCTGTGACGCCGACCAAACTGGGGGCGCTGTTCTTCTGCTCGCACCACGAGATGCTGCATGCCGGCCAGATTGGTCTGCTCCGTCGGTTGCAGGGAAAAGGCCCAGTGCGTTGAGGGGCCCCGTTAGAGTTCTCGCTTTCGCGTGCGCCATTCGGCAGGCAAAGCCGGCTCCACACGCTGCAGCGTGAACTCCAACGGCGTCGCCTTACAGGCGGCCGACCGACCGCACAGTGCTCAAGCCGCCGTCGACGGTAAAGACCTGACCGGTGATCCAGTCGTTGTCGGGCTCTAACAGCCATTGGGCCATGGCAGCGATGTCCCGGGGTTCGCCCAAGCGGCCTACGGCGTGCAAATTTCGCGACGCCTCGGCGGACTTCTCGTGACTCCAGATACGTTCCGTCAGCGGCGTCCGCACCAGGCCCGGCGCGATCGCGTTGAAGCGGATTTTTCGCGAGGCATAGGTCGCGGCGGCGGAGCGGACCAATCCTTCGACGCCGGCCTTGGCGGCGGAAATCGCATCGTGGTTCGGCAAGCCGGTGTGAGCGGCGGCCGTGGAAATGAGCACGACGTTGCCGCCTTGGCGGAGCACTTTGCCGGCAGCATGGACGGTGGCAAACGCCGAAGTGAGGTTCTTCGCCACCGTATCCGCCCACTCCATCTCGGTCGTCAAATGCGCGGGTTTGAGAATCACCGAGCCGACGCAATTCACGGTGCCGTCCAATTGGCCCAACTGATCGGCAGCCGCCTGAAAACATTCGCTCATGTCGTTGAACGAAGTGGCATCGACCACGCGCCAAGGACTGTTCAACTCCCGTCCCAACTCCTCCAGCTTTGCCTGGTTCCGCCCCGCCAGAAGCAGCGCGGCTCGAGGCCGGAGCAACCGGCAGATCTCGGCACCAATGCCTCCGTAGGCGCCCAGAATCAGGTAACCCGGCTTCAGATAGTCTTCGATGTCCATCATGCCCTGCTGCTCCGTTCTAGGTGTTTGTCACCGCGGATCATTTTAACGTGGTTCGCGCGTTACCAAAGGGGGCGGGCACCTTTTTTCCCGCTTGCGACTGCGGTACAACAACGTGATGAAACTGCTCGATCTGACCCTGGATACTCCCGAAGCGAACCTGGCCTTGGACGAGGCGTTGCTGGAAACCGCGGACGAGGCCGATGAGCCTTGTGAAGTGCTGCGGATCTGGGAATCGCCCCAACCGCTGGTCGTGCTGGGCCGCGCGTCTCGAGTGGCCGACGAAGTGAATCTGTCAACCTGCCGCTCGCAGGGGATCCCCATCTTGCGCCGTTGCAGCGGCGGCGCTTCGGTGGTCGTCGGTCCGGGGTGCCTGATGTACGCGATGGTGCTAAGCAATCGACTGCGTCCGGAATTGCAGCAAATCAGCGCGGCGCACTGTTTTGCCTTGCGAATGCTCGGCAACGGACTGCGCCGCGTCGTCCCCCAAATCCAATGCCAGGGAACCAGCGACTTGACCTTGGGAGGAAAGAAGTTCTCCGGGAACAGTCTGCGGGTCCGGCGGACGCACGTCTTGTATCACGGCACCGTGCTGTACGATTTTTCCTTGGACCTGGTTTCGGCTTGCCTGCAGACACCACCTCGCCAGCCGGAATACCGGCGGGGCCGATCGCATCACGAGTTTCTCGTGAATCTGTTGGTCTCGCGTGCCGCCTTGTGCCAAGCGATCACCGCCAGCTGGCAGACCGAAGGGACGCTGACCGAATGGCCTCGCCAGCGGACGGAAGAACTGGCGGAGGCGAGATACCGTCAAGCGGCTTGGAATCTACGATTCTAGCGTTTGCCTAACGCCACCGGGTGATGGCGAGGATGTTCGGCCTCTGCCCTGGGCTTGGATCCGCAATGATAGCCCCTCACGACCGCTTGGTCGCGGAACGCCCGCGAACTCGCCCTCCCAGCCAGCGCGGAATGGGCAAGGCTCAACCAACATCGCGTCAGAAGTGCGAAGCAGCGATTCACCGGAACCCGTTCCAGCCTAGAACATTCCGCCACCGCCACCGATCCCACCGCCGCCACCGATCCCACCGCCACCGCCACCGATTCCGCCGCCGCCACCGATCCCGCCACCGCCTTGGCCTGTGGTGTCCCCCGTAAAGGTAAACGTACTGACCTCGCCGATTCCCGAGAACAGCGGCATCGGCTCGACGCGGACATAACGGCGATCGGCGGAAATCACCGCCGAACCCATGAAGTTTGTCCCTTCGGGCAGGGTGGTGATCACCGGCCGCACGCCCACGCTGCGGCGTGGCAAGCGTCCGTCCCGTTGCGCGGCCAACGCATCGCGCAGATAGTCGCGGACGGCGTCCGAGTACTCGTAGGATGCCAGTTGCTGGCCCAGCAGCGCCCGGCTGAACTCGCGCTGCACCCGCGCCACCGCGGCGATTTGCAGATCGTCCAAGGCGTCTTGGCGTCGCCCGTCGTCCAGTTCGAAAACCACCACGGCGCGGCCGTCCGTCAGCGGCACGTGCTTGCTGATGATCTCTTGCTGGTCGGAACCGAACTTCTTGGCCACCTCGACGGTTACTTTGCCCGCGGTCGGTTGGCCCCAAATTCTTCGGATCATCAACCGGTATTGGCCGCTGAAACCCTCGGGGCAAACATAGTATTCGGCGTAACCTTCCGGCGGCTGGACGCCCGGTTTGGCGAACGTGTCACCGACCATCACGCCGCCACCGGTGGTGCGCGGGCTGTCGGCCGAACACACCGTGCCGGTCGGCTCTTCGACCAGGATGTCGATGTCGGCATCCCCCGTCCAAGAGACGCGAATCACACAGTCTCGAACCATCGCCGCCTCGACCTGCTTGCGAAACTGGTCCGCTTCCTCACGGCGATTGGCCGTCAGCAACTGTTCGTAGGTTGCTCGTGTCACTCGCACCGCCATCTCTTGAATCTTCTTCTGCTCCTGGGGCCAGGCCTGGCGGAGCAGACCGAGACAGGCCCACTGGATGGCCTCGACGTCATTCAGACGCTGCGCTGCGGCCAAACCGCGCAGGTAGGGTTCGGGCCGCAACGGTTGCGCGGCCGCCATGTTCCGGAACAACAGCAAGGCACGGCTATCCAGACCGAGTCGGCTCATGTATTCGGCCACAAACAGCGTCTCGTCCACGCTGCCGCTGAAATCGACAACCGACATCAACGCCCGCTCGACGTCGGCCTCGGGAGCCCCACTGGCTTGCATCGCCAAGCCCAGCCCCTCGTACATCCAGGTTTGCGGAAATCCGTTCCGCAAAGCTGCCATCAGCAACACGACGACGTCTTGGTATTTCTCCCGTTTCATCAGGTCTCGGGCCGTCTCACGAACCGCCAGGCGGACCTCTTGTGTGACCTCCACCGGCGAGTTTTTCAATTCTTCAAAGTAGGCATTCCAGGCTTCTTCCATGCTTTGTCCCGGTTGCAGCTGCAGGTCGATCTTCCGGGCCTTGGGGGCAGACACTGCATCCGCCGGGGGAGGCTCGGCGGACGCGGCCGGGGTGGAGACGCTCTTTTTTACGCCCAGGGACAGGTCGTCTTCGACGGCAAAGAAGCCCCCGCCCATACCGCCGCCCATCATGCCGCCGCCCATCATCCCGATTGGCAGCACCAGATCGCCCACGGGATACACTTTGGTCACCAGCTTGCTCTCCGCCTCTTCTTGCGTGGTGATCAGCAGCACTTCGTCGCGGACGACGTAGGTCAGGTCCAAGTCCTTGAGCATCAGCCGCAGGGCCGAGCGCAACGAAATGCCTCTCAGATTGCGGGTGATGGGCGAGTCGGAACCGATGCCGATTTCATCCAATGCCTTGGTGTCGATTTCGATATTGATGTCGTGCTGGTCTTTCAGGAAGTCGATCACCGAGTTCAACGGGGTCTCGATAAACTCCAGACGCGTATCGTCCTCCAGCGCCGCGAAGATCTTCTGTTCGGCGCCACCCTGGCGGGCCAAGTCGATCGAGGCGTACTTTTTGCGTCGCAAGCTCAAGTCCGACCAGACCTGCGGCTCGGGATAGGTGATCGGAGGTTCGTCCGGGAACGGCACCAGGGCCTTCTCCACGCCCAGCATGGCCCGCGCAAAGTTGCGATGGCGGATATCGCGGAGCGTCCACAAGGTATCCCAATTACCGCCGAATCGGGATCCCCAGAGGGCCGCCGGCGGCATCGGGCTGAGCGCCTCCAATTCCAACACCTGTGCAGCGATGACGTCCTCCGCTTCCTGATACCGGCCTTCGTCCATCAAGGAGTTGAAGCGGTCCATCAACTGCTTGACCTTCTGCCGATTCCGCGCCGTTTCCTCGACCAACTGCTGGCGTTCGTCGGCGGCTGCTCGATTCTCTTCGGCTTGGGCCACGCGGATCGCGAATTCCACGGAGCGTCGCCCGGCCTCGCGAATGGCCGACTCGATTTGATTTCGCAATTGAGCCCGCGTGTCCGGCCCCAAGTCCGGCGACCGCTCGATCGTTTCCAGCCAGATCTTCAGGTCTCGCTTGGCGCTTTCGGGATTGCTGCCCATCTGCTCGCGGGCCTGGCTGAGCGCCTGTTCCACTTCGGTTTTGATCTTCTGCTCGAGGACTTGCTGGTTGCCCTCGACCTGACGCAGGAACAGACCCTCGCCTTCGACCTCCGCCAGCAACCCGCCGGCGCCCAACAGCGGAGCCCCACCCGCGTCTGGATCCTGCAGATTGACAAGCCGCAGGTCCTGGTCATCGTTGCTGTTGCGCCGCGCGGCGTCGCGGATCAGCTGCGCTTGAGGGTTGTTGGGGTCGCGTTTCAAAACCGCTTCCGCCACCTTCAGGGCCCCGTCCGTGTCGCCGGCACGCATGGCATTGCGGCCCAACCTGGTCAGCAACTCGTTGTTGGTCGAAACCATCCTGGCCACTTCCTGCAAGCTCGCCGCTCCCAGCGTCGGCATCCCCAGCCCGCCACTGTCACGCACCGAGTCGACCAGCTGTGGCAGAAAACTGTAGTCGTCCAGGGCATTTTGGACCGTGACGTTCCACCGGAGGTCCACGTTCTGGCCGTCCAGTTCAACCGTCAGCGTCAAGTCATTCACGTCGCGAGATTGCAGCATCCCGACCACCACCGTATCGCGGTCGCCGCGCAACGGAGGAATCGTCGTGGGGTAAACCTCGCGAATCGTGTCAGGCAAATTGACCGCTGTCGGCCAACCCACCGGCGCGCGAATGACATCCGCCATGGCTTGACCCGCGCGTTCGGCCCATGCGCCTTCGTTCGAATCCAGATACAACATGCCGCCCGTGTGATTGGCCAGCGCAGCGAGCAGATACAGATCGCGGCTTGGTCCAATCGCGAAACTCGACACCGAGACACGCTTTTCAGCCAATTCCTGTACAGCCGTTCCAAACTGACCCACTTGCATCAGGCTGGCTTGGCTCATTCCGTCGCCAATGTAAATCGCAGAGCGAGGACGAACTGGAGCGCCGGCGAATGTCTCCGCGACCCTCTTGATCGTCTGGCCCATATCCGTGGAACCCAACGGCACGCGGCCTTCGAGCTTGGCCAGCCCAGCTTGCATCTCTTCGCTTTTCGGCGACACAAAGTCCGTGGTCATTGGCACCGCGTCCAAATCGACTGCCATCAATTTGACTCGATCTGAATTGCCCAGTTGCCCCAGCAGGGTCCTGAGAGCCGTCAAGGCGTCATCTCGATAAACGCCCGTCTGGCTGGCAGATGTGTCGAATAGGACCACGATGTCATGGTCCAAAGCCGCCCGCGGTTTCGTTAACGGCGGTAGGCTAAGGGCAAAATAAGTGTCCCCGGTTGAGCTCTCGTAAGTATTTATCCGTGCAGAACTTGCGTCACCTGCAGGAGGCGCTGCGATCAGGGCAGCCGCCAGCCCCACAGCCATCAAAGGCGACACCAACAACGCGAGGGCAGTACATCGCGACATTCTTAAGCACTCCAGTCAGAAAAGTGAAAGGGGCAGGAACGCCCCGGCTGGTGAACCGGCCCCTGCCTTGCCCACAATTGTGATCGCTGGAAATCACCCAGCGTACCTTCTTTATTCTATTCAGCCGAGACTATTTACGCTATAGATTCGGCAAAATTCCCCCAGCGGCGGCAACCGGCAATCGAACTTGTTTTTTTTCGAGCGGGATTCGCCTCACGGACCAAACGTGTCAGCATGGGAGCAATCGCCAATCCGGGAACGCCTCTGGTAAACCATTCACCACGCACTCCGGGATGTCAACCAAAGCCAGCCGCATGGTACGGTCTTCCTCGCCCGCACAGGTGAAACGACCCCGATAATCCAGATTTCGTGCATGCTACCCCAGCACCGACCAGCCGCACAGAATGGCCAGCCCCAGCGCCGCCAGCAGCAGGCCCATGACCGCGTACACCAAGCGAGCGGTCCTCCGGCCCCACCGCTGGTCAATCCAGCGGATTTTCCGAAAACGGTAGTCGCAATCTCGATTGCGGACGGCCGCCGCCAAGGCGAGCGACGCCAACAGTAGGGCAACGACAGCCATCAAGAGGTCCTGGAGATTCATGGCGTAGCTCGTGGACTGCCTTTCGACGGTAGACAAAGATCAGGAACTTGATACCTTGTTGTCAGAACCGCATTTGATAGTGGCCAATTGGTATTCTGGCAATGCCGAACGAGAAGAAACGCAAGATTCGGACCGAGTTTCGCAAAAATCGGGTGTCGCGAACTCGTCAAGGCGACTTGACTCGCGAATACCGCGACGACGGTCTCGAAAACGACGAATCGGTTCGGACCGAACGCGTCAGTGGCAAGGGGGATTTGACTCGGAAACGTACCGTGATTGCCTCCGAGACCGCGGATGAATCGTCTCACGGGTCCTCCATGCAGCTCAGCGTGGACGAAGCGACCAGCTGCTGCGGCTGCGTGTTGAGCGTTCATGGCCTGACGAGCGACGTGCTGGGCGATGACGGGCGGCGATATCGTTGCGCCACGCGCCGTGTTTTGAAAACCCTGATGACCGATCAGCGGCATGTGGTGGCGGCCGGCGATCGCGTCCGTTTTCGCACCTCTGGCCCCCAAGAGGGGATTATCGAGCGGATCGAACCCCGGCACGGCGTCCTGACTCGCGCCATCCGCGGTCTCTGTCACGTGATCGTCGCCAATATCGACCAGGTACTGATCGTCAGTAGTGCCGCCCAGCCGGGGCTGAAACCGCACCTGATCGACCGCATGCTCGTCACCGCCGAGAAGGACCGTATCCGGCCGATCATCTGCATCAACAAGATCGACTTGGTGGATCCGGCGGACCTCCAGCCGCTGATCGGCGTCTACGGCCAGATGGGTTACGAGGTGCTGTTGCTGTCGGCGACAACCGGTTTCGGAATCGAACGTCTGAAACGCAGGGTCCTCGGTCGGCAAAGCGTGTTTGCCGGGCAAAGCGGCGTGGGGAAATCCTCGCTGCTCAATGCGATCGACCCGGGACTGGATTTGCGGATTGCGGCGGTCAGCACGGAGAACGAAAAAGGCCGTCATACCACGACGGTTGCTAGCCTGATCCCGCTGTCGGCCGGCGGCTATGTGCTCGATACGCCGGGGATTCGGCAGTTTCAGCTGTGGGACGTCGTGCCGCAGGAAGTGGTGGGCTATTTCCGCGACCTTCGATCCTATGACAGCCTGTGCCGCTTTCCCGATTGTACGCACACCCACGAGGCCGAATGTTCGGTCAAAGACGCGGTGGCCGACGGCCGCTTGGACGTGCGCCGCTACGAAAGTTACTGCCAGCTGCTTGCCGGCGACTTGGAATAACCATGAAAAAGATCAAAAAGCTGCCCGCGCGGAACGAAGTTCCGCACGCCGATACGTGGGATTTGTCCAGCTTGTTTGCCGACGATGCGGCTTGGGAACAGGCGTTTCGCAAGTGGGAACGCCGCATTCCGGGCTATCAGCGTTTCTGCGGTCAGTTGGCCAGCGATCCGGCGACGCTGGCGGCTTGCCTGCGGTTCGACTGCGACCTCGATCGCTGGGGCGAGCGGTTGGGGGGCTATGCGTACCTGAAGGCAGCCGAAGACCAAGCCGACAGCCGCTACCAAGCCATGCTCGCACGGTTTCAGAACGTCGCCACCCGCGCCGGCGAGGCGGCCAGTTATATCCGGCCGGAGATCCTGGCGATTTCGGCTGCCAAGATCAACCAGTGGTGCGAAGCCAAGGAACTGAAGCCTTACCGGCTGATGCTGCAACGCATCTTGCGCTACAAGAAGCACACGCTCGGCAAGAGAGAAGAAGGGCTGCTGGCGATGCAAGGGGAAATGGCCCAGACGGCCAGCAAGACGTTCCGGCAGCTGCATGACGCGGATCTGAAGTTCGGCAGCATCACCAACGAACGCGGCGAACAGGTCGAACTCGGCAACGCCACGTTTTTGCAGGTGCTGCAATCGCCGCAGCGGAGCGTCCGCCGGGCAGCGTTTACGCAGTATTACCAACAGTTCCAAGCCCACGAAAACACGTTGGCAGCGACGTTGAGCGGTTCCATCCATACGGACGCGTACTATGCCCGAGCCCGCGGCTATGACAGTTCTCTGGCCGCCGCACTATTTCCGGACAACGTGCCCCAGGCGGTTTACGACAACCTGATTCAGGCGGTCCATCGCCGTCTGCCCGCCGTCCACCGCTACTACGATCTGAGGCGGCGAAAGATGCGGTTGCGGGACCTCCATCATTATGATACCTACGTGCCGATCTTGACCGAGCAGAGCACTCGGCACACTTGGGACGAAGCCGTCCAGTTGGTGCTCGGCGCCCTGCATCCGCTGGGTGGCGAATACACGGCCGCACTCGAACGCGGCCTGTGCGCCCGCTGGTGCGATCGGTATCCCAACCGCGGCAAACAAAGCGGGGCGTTCAGTTCGGGATCGTACGACGGCGATCCATACATCCTGATGAACTACAAGCCGGACGTGCTGGAGGATGTGTTCACGCTGGCCCACGAAGCCGGCCATTCGATGCACTCGTACTACTCCGCGCGCCAGCAGCCGTTTCAATACTACAACTACACGATTTTCGTGGCCGAGGTGGCCAGCACGTTCAACGAACAACTGCTGTGCCAGCACCTGCTGCAGCAAGCCGACGACGGCCCGCGACGGGCGTATCTGCTGAACCGCGAGATCGACAGCATCCGAGCCACGATTGTCCGTCAGACGATGTTTGCGGAGTTCGAAAAGATCACCCACGAGATGGCGGAATCCGGCCGGCCGCTGACCGTGCAGACATTCAAAGAAGTGTACCGCCAGCTGTTGGAACAGTACTTTGGTCCCGATTTCGCATTGGACGACGAATTGGCGTTGGAGTGCTTCCGCATTCCGCACTTCTACCGCGCTTTCTACGTGTACAAGTACGCCACCGGCTTGTCGGCCGCGATCGCGCTCAGCCGCCGCGTCCTGGGCGGCGGCGCGCAGGAATTGAACGGTTACTTGAACTTCCTCCAAGCCGGCTGCTCGAAAGACCCTTTGGACCTGCTCCGCGACGCGGGCGTCGACATGGCCAGTCCGGAGCCGGTTGAAACCGCCTTGTCCCACTTCGAACAACTGGTCGCCGAACTGGATCGGTTGCTGTAATCTGCCTTGCCCCTCCAGCCCCCACCACTACCGCGGGAATTCTACGACCGCCACGCGATCGACGTGGCTCGCGGACTGTTGGGCAAGCGGCTGATTCGGGAGACTGCCGCGGGGTTGGTGAGTGGTCGGATTATCGAGACCGAGGCTTACTTGGCGTCTGACGATCCGGCTTGCCACGCCGCACGCGGCAAGACCCGCAAAAACGCTTCGATGTTCGGGCCGCCGGGCCATGCCTACGTCTACCCAATCCACTCACGGTACTGCTTTAACGTGGTGACCGAGCCGGAGGGCGTTCCCAGCGCGGTGTTGGTCCGAGCGGTCGAGCCGCTGGCCGGGTTGGCGTTGATGCAGTCGCGGCGCGGACAAGACCGTTTGCGCGAACTGGCCAGCGGGCCGGCCAAGCTGTGCGAAGCCTTTGAAATCGACCGTGGTTGGGACGGATGGGATTTGACGCAGGGCTGCCAGTTGTGGATCGCCGCCGAGGGCGGCTCGCTGGTCCGCGCCGCGTCGGTCGGCCGTTCGACACGAATCGGCGTCACCTCGGCCCAGCACCTGCCGCTGCGGTTCTTCATCCGCAACCACGCCCTGGTCAGCGGTCCTCGGCGGCTGAGGGAGTGAAGCGGCTTGAGGCGCAAAGCCACGGCGAGGAATCTTCCTTGTTCGCCGACCAGGCGAGGATCGGTGGACGCGTGCGGGGCTCGCAGGGACAGGCGATGTCTCGCCCGCTGGGGCTCAACTGGCGATCAGCCGATCGGCCAGCTGCCCGGCGGCGGTTTGTTCGGCCAGAACCGCCGCCCCGACGAGATTCGCGTTCAGCCCGCGTTCGTCGATCACCGAGGGACGCAAGTAACTCATAATCCCCCCCGCGCCTAAACGGCTTTGCGCGGACGGCCCGAAATACGGCAAGGCGTAAGACGGCTTGCCGCCCAGGCAGATCGGCAAGCCTTCGCGCAGTCCTTCCCGGCGAGCTTGTTTGAACATGATCAAGGTCGCCTCGGCGAGAATGCGGCCGAACAGCCGGTCCGTGTCCACCGCCGCTTCGACCCGCATGTTGCTCAATTTGCTGATGTGCTTGCCGGCGATGGACGGATCCGTCATCTGCCGTTTCTCGCGAATGTCCAAAAACCGGGTGTAGAAATCATCGTCGCCGACCAGCGCGCGGAACAGACGGCAACGGCCCGGGCCGGACAAGATGACTTCGGCGCGGACGGTGTTCGGATCGCCGTCGGGGCCGGTCAATTTGCCCGCCGGCAGATTCAGCTCCTCGACGGCAATCTGCTCGAAGCGATCGAACGAGGCCTCGTACTGGTAGAACAACGTCTTCAGCATCAGCTTGTCCAGCGGGACCGCGTAGCCAGGTTCGTTTGTATAATGCAGCGTTCGGTCTTCGCCGTTCCAGTCCAACGCCGGGAATCTGACCGAGCCCTCCTTATCGATCCAGGCTCCGCCCCAACCGCCACCGAAGACCCAGTACAGCAGATCCGTGCGCAAGATCGACCACTCGGCCAATCCGCCGACGTTGGCGTCGTTGTCGATCATCGTGGGCACCCCCGTTTCGTCCGCCAGCCGCGCGCGGAGGTTATGGCCGTTGAGGAACGGCAAGTTGGCTGCCAGCAGGTAGGACCCGTCGGAGCGGAACAAGCCGGGCGATGCGATGCCGATCGCGGCCGCCTCGTTCAGCCGCCTACCGAATTGCCGAACCATTTGCCTGATCGTGCCCAACAATTTCGCCACGAAGTTGTCAAAGTCGTCGGCGAACTCCTCGCGAGGCAGGATCCCGTCACCAAATTGCGTCAGAGGACCGCTGAATAAGCCGACCTTGGCACCGAGTCCGGCACCGATGTCAATGGCGACGTAAAATGGGTCCGCATTCATCGTTTCGGGTCTTTCGCCGGGTCAGGGTCGTCGGGCGCTCGTCTTCTACGGTTTGGATTCAGCTTGCTTGCCCCCGCACACGGTGTCAAGTCGTGCCCTTGCCCGCTGCCGCTTCGCGGCGCGTGGTCACGAACGTCATGCGAAGCTGGTGCAGCACCTCGTCCAGCATGCCCGCCTCGTCTTTCGTCAAGTTGCCTTTTGTTTTCTGTTCAAGCATGCCGAGCAGATCGATATAGTGCTTGGCCAAATCCGGCCGCACGACCGCGTGGCCTTGAACCGGGTCGGGCAGCTTGCCCATCGCGGTCAAGGCCTGAGCCGTCAGCGTGCTGATCAGTAACTCGAACGAAGCCGCGGGAAGCGGTTCGCCCGCTGCTGCCTCCGCGTCGACTTGGTCTGCGGGTTCGGAACCCGCGTCCTGCCTGGCAGCCGCTTCCTTCTCCGCCTGGACCCGGCTCTTCCAATCTTCGTCGACGACAATTTTGGGTTCCGCTTGCGGATCACTCATACGATGACCTCCTGAATACGTTCCGCTCGGCTGCTGTGCCGCTCGATGGCCGCCCGCACAAATCCGGCAAACAGCGGATGAGCAGATGTGGGTTTCGACTTGAACTCGGGATGAAACTGAACTGCCACAAACCAAGGATGCCCCGGAATCTCGACGATCTCCACGAGCTTGTCCAGGTCACTGGTCCCGGCGATCCGCATCCCGTGGGCGGTAAAATCTTGCCGATACGTGGCGTTAAATTCGTAGCGATGCCGATGCCGCTCGGAAATTGTGTTTCGCTCATAGCACTGCGCGGCACGACTGCCCGCCGCCAGTTCCGCCACCTGCGCGCCCAATCGCATCGTGCCGCCCTTGTCGGTGACATTGCGTTGGGCATCCAACAGGCAGATAATCGGATGCAGGGTGTTCTTGTCGAATTCCGTCGAGTGGGCGCCGTCTAAACCGATGACGTGCCGCGCAAACTCGATCACGGCGCACTGCATGCCCAAGCAGATGCCGAAAAACGGAATGTTGCGTTCGCGGGCGAAACGAATGGCGTCGATTTTGCCCTCGATTCCCCGTTCGCCGAACCCGCCGGGCACCAAGATCCCGTCATAGCCGCTCAACAGCCGCTCAGGCCCTTCTCGTTCGATCTCCTCGCTGCGGATCTTGCCGATTCGCAGTTGGGTGTCGTGGTGAATTCCCGCGTGGTCCAACGATTCATAGATCGACTTGTAGGCGTCAAAATGCTCGGCGTACTTGCCGACGACCGCGATGCTGGCCTCGTGTTTCGGGTTCCGCATGCGGTGCAGCATGTCTCGCCAATCGTTGAGGTCCAAGGTGTTGCAGCGCAGTTGCAGGCGTTTGACGACCAATTCGTCCAAACCGTGCTCGACCAGGCTCAACGGAACTTCGTAAACCGAAAAGTCCTTGTCCCGCTCCTCGATGACCGCTTCCAAGGGAACGTTGCAGAACAAGGCGATCTTCTTGCGGTCGTCCAGCGACACGGGCCGCTCGGTGCGGCAGATCAACAGGTCCGGCTGGATCCCGATCTGCCGCAACTGGCCGACCGAGTGCTGCGTGGGCTTGGTCTTCAGCTCGCCTGCGGCTTTCAGGTAGGGAATCAACGTCAAATGGATGTACAGGCAGTTGTCTTTGCCGATGTCCAGGGAAAACTGGCGGATGGCTTCCAAAAACGGCTGGCTTTCAATGTCGCCGACCGTCCCGCCGATCTCCGTGATCACCACATCCGTCTGATCGTCCGCCAGCTTCTGGATCACGCTCTTGATTTCATTGGTGATATGCGGGATGACCTGGACGGTCTTGCCCAGAAACTCGCCGCGACGTTCCTTCTCGATCACCGACAAGTAGATCTGCCCGGTGGTGTAGTTGGAATGCCGCGTCAACGGACTGTGGGTGAATCGCTCGTAGTGCCCCAGATCCAAGTCGGTCTCGCTGCCGTCGTCCAGCACGTAGACCTCGCCATGCTGGTACGGACTCATCGTGCCGGGATCCACATTGATGTACGGGTCCAGCTTCTGCATCTTGACGCGCAACCCGCGCCGTTCCAATAACATCCCGACCGACGCGCTCGTCAGACCCTTGCCCAGCGAGCTGACAACCCCTCCGGTTACAAAAATGTGCTTCGTCATGCGTGGAATAACCCTCCTGGCAAGAAGCTCCTGCTGTCATGGCAAAGCCCCGAGAAAACACTGCGGCTCACAAACGCAACGGCTTTCATGGAATTACTTTGCGAAGCAAGGAGTGCAAACGGCAAGAAATGCTGGACCGCTGTCAAGCGGCCCTGGAGGTGCATCTTAGCAATTCAACGTCCGTCTGACAAATGCCCGGTAATCTTTCTCGGTGTCGATCCCGATGGTAGGTTCGTCGACAATTCCGACCAGGATCGTAAAACCGGCCGACAGAACGCGAAGTTGCTCGAGATTCTCCAGTTTTTCCAGGTCCGACCGGGGTAGCTCCGCCAACCGCAAGAGGAATTCGCGGCGATAGGCATACAACCCGACGTGCTGATGGAAGTGCGGCGGATCGTCGCCCAGCAGTGCGTCGTCCCACTGCCTGGCGTGGGGAATCGGGCTGCGGCTGAAATATAACGCCCGCCGCTGGTCGTCGAAAACCACTTTGACACACGACGGCTCGTCCAGCTGCTCGCGACTGCGGATGGGAGTCGCCAACGTGGCCATGACCGCCTGGGGGCAGTCCTCGAGCAGGCGGATCGCCATGTCGATCGCCGAGCCGGCAATCTCCGGCTCGTCGCCCTGGACGTTGACCACGATCTCCACATCGGGCATTTGGCGGGCGACCTCGGCGATCCGATCCGTCCCGCTGGCCGCCGCCGGATCGGTCATGAATACCTGGCCGCCAAAGCGACGGACCTCCTCGGCGATCTCGTCGTGATCCGCCGCGACGCACACCCCTCGCGGCTTGGCCGCGCGGCGGGCCGCTTCATAGGTGTGCTGCAAAACGGACTTGCCGGTTTCGCGCAACAGCAGCTTCCGCGGCAGTCGCGTCGATTCCAGCCTCGCGGGAATAATGATCTGGCTGCGGCATCCGCCGCATGGGGATGTTGGGGCGTCGGTCGTCATCAAACGGTTGTCTCCCGTGCTTTGGACGCCAGCAAATCACCGCTTTTAGGGGCCCCCACCGGATTCCTTGACATGCCGGAACATCCAGTAGTCAGGGAGCCCGGGCTTGGTGTCCGATAGGATCGCGTGAATAGCGCGGCGGTCGTCCCGGGTTAGGTGGGCAAATGTCGGGCTGGTGTCCTGGTCGGTGACAATCTCCCACAGCCGTCGGTAGATGTGGCTGCGGACCTGATCGGGCAAGGCGTTCATGGCATCCGAATCGATCAAGTAACTGCAGGGGTACTTGAACATCCGCCGCTGCAAGTCGAACTCACGCAGCGACCGACCTTGGCGGTCGCGCGGCCCCAGGCCAGCGAAATACTCCGCAAATCCGGACGTGCCTTGAACGGCGTCGGTCAGCGGCGTTTCGCCGACGAACAACAGGCCCTTCAGCACATCGTCGCCCGCACGCTGCAACCGCCGCTGGATGCCGGGACTGAGTTCAGGCGAAGTGCTGTTGAGCATTTCATTTAGCACCTGTTGCTCGCGAAGCGCGAGCCGAGCGCGATAGTTGGCTGCGGTGATCTGATTGTGCAAGGTCGCCTGATGCTCCAGGACCATCAGCGCGACGATATCACTGTGCGGCGTGCGGTAGTCGGCCAGATTCACCCGACCACCCAATTCCGTCCAATTGGCGCCGGACTCGAAGTCGATATTGTTCACGTCCACCGGATCGCGAAACAGCAGGTTTCCCAGATGACGTTGATCGCCGTGCGTCCCCGTGACGTACCAGCCGCCCCAGCGTTCCCGCAACGGGCTCCGATCCGTGGTACGGAACGAGCCGGCGCTGAGGATCAACTGGCCTTGCCCGTCCGCGTAGACAGACCGCACCAAATGGCCTGGTACCCCCTCGGTCATCGACGACGCGTGGCACTGCATGCAGGAATCGCGTTGTCGGACCAGTTCCGGACGGTCGGACCGACGCTGGGCAAGCGTGTAGAACACCGCGCCCAACTGCGGATCGACGGCCGAGATTTCCAGCACCTCGCCGCGATTCACCGCCCCCAGGTAGACGTCGTCCGAAAAGTACACCGCACGCGGCCGCTGCGGACGGATGTGCTCGCGCTGAAGACTTGTCTTGGAAAACACCAACACCTGGGATGTCTCGGAGATGCTCAACTCGCGGAGCAAAGCGGGCAAGTAGCCAGCCCGCTCGTCAAAGTCCAGTTGCGCCTGGCCATTCTGGAGTCTCGCCTGCAGCTTTGCGACCGGATTCACACAGGGTGCCGTGCTGTAGTTGATCGGCTCGCGGTCATAGTCCATCTGGGCCTTGGCGTCCGCCAGCCAAGCGACGGCGGCCACCAGGACCGCCCCCACCGCCACTCGGCGACCCCCCCCCGCGTGCAGCCGCACGAACGCCCCCGGCGGCAGTTCGCAACGGGAATTCCGTTCGTCATCTCGCGCCATCAGGTGTCCCCTTTTCCGACGGGGGTTGTTAGGCAGCACTCTTCGGGAGCACGGATTGCAAGGTGCGATTCAAGACGTCCATCCGCAACGGTTTGCTCAGATGGGCATCCATCCCCGCTGCCAGGCAGTCTTGATGATTGTTTCTCGTGGTCACCGCCACAATCGGCAGCCGTGTGCCCCGGCGGGATTCGTACGAGCGGATGGCGCGCGTCGCGGCCAGTCCGTCCATGATCGGCATATCCACATCCATCAGCACCAGATCGAACAATTCACGTCGAATTGCCTCGACCGCCTCTTTTCCGTTGTTGACCACGGTCACTGCGTGACCCTGACGCTCCAGCAAGCGCGCAGCCAGATGCTGATTCGTGCGGCTATCCTCGGCGACGAGGATCCGTAGCGTCAGCGGCCTGAGTATGTCTCGATCGTAGATCATGGCGGTTAATTCGTCTCCTGTGAGACGTGCTTGGCGTGATCTGTTGCAGAGAGGGGAAAATAGGGGCAAGGCGGGTCTGGCTCAAGGCCATTCGGGCAAGAATCTGAACTAAATGTCAAGGTGGGATATCTGGCGGGTTTGCGAAAAACATCGAATCATCACAGTATAGTCGCCAGACGGCCTTGAGCCAATGGCAAATCCACCGCCTTGGCGCGCCACAGTCCGCAAGATCCGAATAACCGGAATCTTACGGATTTCAGGACCGTCGTCATAGCCTGACTGGGCAATGGCCGATGGTTAGGAATAGGGAAATCCTTGGCTGTTTGCTTGCGGAGTCGTACCGTGACCATGACGAAAAAATCGCTGAGCCCTCTCGTATTGGCGCTAGCCGTCTGCGGTCCGGTCGTCGCCCAAGAGAACATGGGCCCGCCGTACCCATCCACGAATGAGAAAGAAAATGCATCAAATGGGTGGCATGCATTTTGGGGGCAAGTCGAGTTGCATCGAAAACGGGTGAATGTCTGGCCGGAGCCCTTTACGCATCACGACCGCGAGCTCGTCCGAGGCCCCTTTCGCCAGATGGCCGACAATGGCTGGAAGAATCAGAACACGTTCACCGACTACCTGTTCGACCCCAGTTCGAACGAACTGACCACGGCGGGACAAGCGAAGTTGTACCATATTCTGACGCAGACTCCGCCTCACCGGCGTCAGGTCTACGTGCTGGAGGCGCCCACGCGAGAAGAGACCGCGGCGCGGCTGGCATCCGTGTATCGGACGATCGCGCAGATCGCCCCTGAGACCGCCCCGTGCGCGGTCATGACGACGAAAATTGCGCCACGGGGCGGCGAGGGGTGGTACGTGTACGAGGTTGACGAAACCTATCGTACGAACTTTACCAGTCCCCTGAAGCGTTATCTCAGTTCCAGCGGCGGGTCCACAAGCCAAGGTAGCTATGGCACCAATGGTTCGAGCAATGATTCCAGCAGCGGCAACGGTGGCAGCAGCGGGAATGGCGGAAACAACTAGCCGAGCCGATTCCCCCGAGTCGGGGGCCAGCGGCCGCGCGCACGGAGGTGCGAAATGAACAACCGGACGCGATACACCGGGGCGATGTTAGCCGTCGTTCTACTGGTCTTTTCCGGCTGCAGTTCCACATGGCCGTGGCACAGCGACTGGGGCCGTTCGTCGAGTTGGTCCAGCCTTTTCGGCCAGAAACCAACGTCGCCCGGCCTCGCCGTGTCGCCCGGCGGCATCCCAGCGACCAACCCGGTCACCTCCGCGACGCAGTCCGTCACCAACTCATTCAAGGCCGCCGGCGACAAAGTTGCTTCCGCCTTGGACGTCAAACCCAAAGTCATTCCGGCCAACGACCCCTCGAAGCTGTCGAGTCGTCCAGAGCAACTGACTCCGGCGCTGTACGTGCAAGCCGCACAGCTGTCGGAGAATCAAGGGGCGACCAGCCAGGCCAAGCGACAGTACGAAAAAGCATTGGAATTGGACCCCCGCGACGTCAATACGCTGGTCGCCATGGCTCGCTTCTGCGATCGTCAGGGCCAGGCGGACGAGGCTTTGCGGCGATACCAGCAGGCGCACAAACTGGCGCCGGCAAACACCATCGTGCTGAACGACCTCGGTTTGTTTCACGCCCGGCACGGCAATCTGGACGCCGCCTTGGAAGCCTTAGACCAGGCGGTCCGACTCGATTCGCGGAACGTGCGTTACAGGAACAACCTGGCTGCGACGATGATCGAGGCCAGACGGGTCGCGGAAGCGGTCGACGTGTTGCGCGTCGTCCACCCCGAGGCCACGGCCTTGTTCAATACCGCCTGCCTGCTGGCGATGAAGAACGAGACGCAACCGGCGGCGGCCCTGCTGGAACAATCGCTCCGTATCGATCCGTCGCAAGTGGCCGCCCGCGAGATGCTGCAGGAGCTTCGCTCGGCGCCGCAGTTCACCCCATCGGGAATTCCGCCGCAGGGTCAGTCGGCGGTGGCTCTCAATGCGCCTCTTTCGGCTCCCCTCGAAACCGCCTCGCGCCGCAATTCCACGGTTTGGGAGTCCACGTCGGCCTACGATGGCGCGTATCAGCCGTTCGATCTGCAGGACCTGCCGCGCAAGCTACCTGCCACCCAATAGAGTTTGCCGTGTCAATTGCCCCTGCCGGCATGCCAACTTCTCTGCGATTCGGTCCTGTACCGTTTCGCGTGGGTGTTGTATGATCGGGGGCATGCCTGAGAACAAATCTTCCGACACGTTGCATGACCCCGGTAGTGAATCGGCGATTCGCACGCTGATCGTGGACAACGATCGCGCGCACGCGCTGGCCGTCGAAGAGATCCTGGAACGAATCGGCTACAAATGCGACTTGGCGACTTCCGGACCGGAAGGGCTAAAGCGTGTCCATGACAATGTTTACGACATTGTCGTCACCGACCTGGTGATGAACGACGTGGATGGCATGGAGATCCTTGCGCGCACGAAGCAATTGCTGCCCGAATGCGAAGTGATCATGGTGACGGGGCATGCCTCGGTGCCCAAAGCGGTCGAGGCGATGCAGCAGGGGGCGTTTAACTTCCTGGAGAAGCCCATTTCGTCCAACCGCCTGCGGGCTGTTTTCGAGCGGGCGGTGGACGCGGTGCGGTTGCGACGCCAGAACCTTGAATTGACCCAGCGGCTGGACGAGCGGTTCGGCTTCGAGGGGATCATCTATGCCAGTGACAAGATGCAGCTGGTGATCGACCGCCTCAAACGCATTGCCCCGACGGATGCGACGGTCTTGATCACGGGCGAAAGCGGCACCGGCAAGGAACTGATCGCCCAAGCGATCCACCAGAACAGCCCTCGCAAAAACAAACGTGTCGTGCCGCTGAATGCCCGTGCGGTTTCGGAGAACCTGGTCGAAAGCGAGTTGTTCGGCCACGTCAAAGGGGCGTTCACCGACGCGGTCACCGATCGAGTCGGCGCCTTCGAGTATGCCAACGGCGGAACGCTGTTTCTGGACGAGGTCGGCGATATGCCGATGTCCACGCAGATCAAGCTGTTGCGGGTCTTGGAGGAGCATCAGATCACGCGGGTCGGCGACCACAAGCCCATCAAGGTGAACGTGCGGCTGGTGTCGGCGACCAATCGCAATTTGGAAGAAACCGTGGAACGTGGCGAATTCCGCCGCGATTTGTACTATCGTATCAAAGTGGTCACGGTGCAGTTGCCCAGTTTGCGGGAACGCCGCGAGGACATCATGCCGTTGGTGGACCATTTCCGCAAGCAGTTCGCCAAGCGGCACGGCAATCCGGTGAAGAACATTTCGCCCGCGGTCAGCCGCAAATTGTTCTCCTACGATTGGCCCGGCAACGTGCGGCAACTGCGGAACGCGGTCGAGACGATGGTCGTGCTGGATATGGACGGCCTTCTGGACGTCGACGACCTGCCGCCGGAAATGGAGGACATCCCGGAGCCGCAGGGCACGTTTGGCGACGGGCCCTCGAATTTGATCGGTCAGCCGCTGTCGGAGATCGAACGCTGGGCCATCGAGCAGACGCTGAAGCTGACCAACGGAAACCGCGAAGAAACCGCCCGGATCTTGGGCATCGGGGCGCGAACGCTGTATCGGAAACTGGACAAGTATCAGGGGTGAGAACGGATTCGATGGCCGACATACGCTTGTTGTCCCCCAGCGTGATCAACAAGATCGCCGCCGGCGAGGTGATCGAACGGCCGGCCAGCGTCGTCAAGGAGCTGATGGAGAACTCGGTCGATGCCGGCTCTCGGCGGATCGACGTGTCGATCGAAAAAGGCGGCACGGAACTGGTGCGGGTAGCCGACGACGGCGGTGGAATCGCGGCCGAGCAATTGCCGTTGTCCGTGGCCAGCCATGCGACCAGCAAGATCGTCGGCGCCGACGACTTGTTTGATGTTCGCACCTTGGGGTTTCGCGGCGAGGCCTTGGCGTCGATCGCCGAAATCAGTCAATTCCTCATCCGCAGCCGTCCCCGCGCCGAGTCGGCTGGGGCGCAGTTGGAAGTCCGCGGCGGCCAGGCCGCGCCCGTGGTGCCTTGCGGCTGTCCCGTGGGCTCGGTTGTCGAGGTCCGGCAGCTGTTTTTCAACACACCCGTGCGGCGCAAGTTTCTCCGCGCCACCCAAACCGAACTGGGGCACGTGACCGAAGCCTTTATCCGGATCGCGCTGGTTCACCCCCAAATCCATTTCACGCTGCAGCACAACGATCGCGCCGTCTACGACTTGCCGGCGGTGGACAGCTGGCGGGAACGCATCCTGACGTTCTTTGGCGGCGAGATCGGCCAGGCGCTGATTCCCGTGGCCAGTGATGACGGCCAGATCCGGCTGACCGGGTACGTGGCGGATCCGAATTACAGCCGAGCCAACAATCGCATGCAGTACCTGTTTCTGAACGGCCGCCATATCCGTGATCGTTCGCTGCAGCACGCCTTGGGCGAGGCCTATCGTGGTCTGCTGGTCTCCGGCCGCTATCCGATCGCCTTCATCCGCGTCGAGATGCCCGCCGAACTGGTCGACGTCAACGTGCATCCAACGAAACTGGAAGTGCGGTTCCAGGACGGCGGGCGAATCTACAGCCAATTGCTGTCCGCGTTGCGGCAGAAGTTTCTCAGCACCGATCTGACAGCCCGCCTCAAACCGGCGTCCTCGGCGGCGGATGCCGATCCCGCCGGGGCGCTGGACCAGACGCGCGCCGCGCAACACCGCGACGAATTGGTCCAGTGGGCACAGGGACAGCTCGAGGGCCCACGGGCGGCCACAGCTGCGGACGGAATCGCGGGTGCGGAACAGGGTCCGCTCGCCGTGTTGCCGTCGTCCTCGCCGGAGGAAGCGGCTG